>Ga0102591_1000264_pt1 | contig 117156 bp, 100 predicted proteins | sample AraplaCol_mCL_r2_2_FD_76860 | JGI IMG/M metagenome (GOLD analysis project Ga0102591, IMG submission 76860) | Arabidopsis root microbial communities from North Carolina, USA - plate scrape MF_Col_mCL_r2 (SPADES assembly) (version 2) | ecosystem: Host-associated > Plants > Roots > Endosphere...
CGCCTTGGCGGCGGGCTTCGCGGCGGCTTCCTTGCCGCCCTTGGCCGGGGCGGCGGCCTTGGCGTCGGCGGCGGGAGCGGCGGCGCCTTCAGCACCGGCAGCGGCGGCTTCGGCGGACTCTTCGGCCGCCGGCACCGTCACGGACACCAGCACCGGGTTCGGCTTGCCATGCGTCACGGCCTTCACGCCCTTGGGCAGCGTGATGTCGGCCAGGTGCAGGGACACGCCCTTCTTCAGGCCCGACAGGTCCACCTCGATGAACTCGGGCAGTTGCTGGGCCAGGCAGGAGATCAGCAGCTCGGTCACGACGTGGTTGACCGTGCAGTGGTCGGTCTTGACGGCCACGGAGGTCTCTTCGCCGACGTAGTGGATCGGGACCTTCTTCGTGATCTTGGTCGTGCCGTCCACACGCTGGAAGTCGCAGTGCAGGACTTGCGGCTTGTACGGATGCATCTGGAAGTCACGCAGCAGCACTTGCGTGGTGGAACCGTTCAGCTCCATGTCCAGCAGCGAGCTGTGGAAGGCTTCCTTCTTCAGGGCGTGGAACAGCGCGTTGTGATCGAGTTCGATCATGACGGGCTCACCAGCACCAAAAACAATACCGGGCACCTTGCCGGCGACTCGCAGGCGGCGGCTCGCTCCGGTCCCCTGCAGCTTGCGCTCAAAAGCGACGAACTTCATGGTTTATCTCCAAAAAGAGAAACGGCACCCGCGACCAGGCGCCGTATGGGAAAGCGGTCTTGCGACCGCGACGAATTCGGATCAGAAGTTGTTGTTCTGTTCCGAGAAAAGGGAGGTGACCGATTCGCCGTCGGAAATACGGCGGATGGTCTCGGCAAACAGGAAGGCCACCGACAACTGGCGGATCTTCTTGCAGGCCTTGGCCGCGTCGGTCAGCGGAATGGTGTTGGTGATGACGACTTCGTCCAGCTGCGAACCGGCGATGCGCTCGATGGCCGGGCCCGACAGGATGGGGTGGGTGCAATAGGCGAAGACGCTCTTGGCGCCGCGCGCCTTCAGCACCTCGGCCGCCTTCACGAGGGTGCCGGCTGTGTCGATCATGTCGTCCATGATCACGCAGTTGCGGCCGTCGATCTCGCCGATGACGTGCATCACTTCGGAGACGTTGGCGGCCGGACGGCGCTTGTCGATGATCGCCAGGTCGCAGCCCAGCTGCTTGGCCAGCGCGCGGGCGCGCACCACGCCGCCGACGTCGGGGCTCACGACCACCAGGTCGCTGTAGTTGCGGGCCTTCAGGTCCGACAGCAGCACCGGCGAGGCGTAGATGTTGTCGACCGGGATGTCGAAGAAGCCCTGGATCTGGTCCGCGTGCAGGTCCATCGTCAGGACGCGCTCGACGCCGACGGTTTCCAGCAGGTTGGCCACGACCTTGGCCGAGATGGGCACGCGCGTCGAACGCGGACGGCGGTCCTGGCGCGCGTAGCCGAAGTAGGGGATCACGGCGGTGATGCGGCGCGCGCTTGCGCGCTTCAACGCATCGACCATGATGAGCAGCTCCATCAGGTTTTCGTTGGTCGGCGCGCAGGTGGGCTGGACCACGAAGACGTCGCGGGCGCGGACGTTCTGTTGGATCTCGACAGCCACCTCACCGTCGGAAAACCGACCGACCACGGCTTTGCCGAGCTCGAGGCCCAGATGCGTGGCGATTTCTTTGGAGAGGGACGGGTTTGCGTTACCCGTGAAGAGGACGGTATTGAGTAGCACAGCGGGCCATCCTTAGATTTATGGCCCGGTGGCCAACCCAGCGGGTCCCGGATTGAACTGACTGAGAATTTGGCAGGGGAGGAAGGACTCGAACCCTCGCATGTCGGAATCAAAATCCGATGCCTTAACCAACTTGGCGACTCCCCTACACAGGACATTGTTCGTGGAACAACACCCTACAACTTTCAATCTGCCGCCCAATCCCGCAGGGGATGAACCGTCAGACTGCGACACATCCTTCCGACCCAACCGTCCGGCAGTTCCGAGAACTCGCTTTCCGGTGTCGCCTTGAGATTGCTCTCCAGGCCGGTGACCTTGTCTATTTCCTGCGCCGCGATTTGCTTTGCATGTCGCTTCACGCTTTGTTTCGCGTTCGGCGAGGGCTGAACTATAGCAAAAACTGCACTGCCTGAACCCGTCATCCGAGAATTTTCGTAGCGGGTTTGCAACCATTCAAGCGCTGTCGATACTTCGCGGCTGGCAGCTTCGGCGGGCGGTTGCAGATCATTTCTGCCCCATCCTTCGTACAGCTGCTGCACGAGTATCTCCGGCGTTTGGTGATCGCCAGACATACTGTCTTCGCGTTCACCCGAGCTATTGGCTTCGTTGCTGGGAATTCTCGTTGCCGAGAGTTCTTCGCTGCGTTTGCCGTTCGCTGCAGGAAAGCCCGCTACTATAGCCACGCTTTTTGACCTTTGCAACAGGGGGCTCGAAAAAATTTCCTTGGTGCCGATGCTGACCGCCGGTTTGACGACCGCCAGCCGCAGTGCCGGCACCTCGATCGGGGTGAGGATCTCGCCGATGCCTTCGACAAAGGCGTTGCGCCCGCCGACGAAGAAGGGCACGTCCGCGCCCAGCTTGAGCGCGATCGGCAGCAGCCGTTCGCGCGGCCAGTGCAGGCCCCAGAGCCGGTTCAGCGCCAGCAGCGTGCTGGCCGCGTCCGACGAGCCCCCGCCCATGCCCGCCCCCGAGGGCAGCCGCTTCTCGATGTGGATGTCCGCGCCGAAGCCGCAGCCGCTGGCCTGCTGCAGCGCCCTTGCGGCGCGCAGGCACAGGTCGTCCGGCGGCAGCGCGTCGCCGCGGTCGTGGCGCTGCAGCGCGCCGTCAGCGCGGCGCTCGAAGTGCAGCGTGTCGGCCCAGTCGATCAGCACGAACAGCGATTGCAGCAGGTGATAGCCGTCCGGCCGCTTCCCGACCACATGCAGGAACAGGTTGAGCTTGGCCGGCGCCGGCACGTCATAGAGCGCCTTCAGCGGCGCCGCGGAGGCTTGAGAGGTCATGGACGTCGACATGGCGGGGGAGTATGCCGCCGGGTTCGCGGGAGTTTCGAGGGCGTCGCGCGTGCGATTGACAAACTGCGCGTGATTCCCTCGTGAAAACTGCTCGAAGAATTCCCCGCGATATTTTGTGGATATGACGGGTGGACGCCGAATGGATCAGGGCGCGGCGGCCGTGTCGAGTTTCAAGCGCAGCGTGGCCAGCGGCTCGGGTCCATTGGGATTGAGCCGCTGAGCGGAGATCAATTGATCCGCGAAGCGCCGCAGGTCGACCTGCCAGCCGAGTTGCTGGAAGCCTTGTTCCCCAGCGCTGCGCGAGGGCGCCTGCGGCCACGGCCGGCCGCGCAGCCAGTCGAACAGCGCCTGCACCGGCAGCGGCTCGCCGAGCAGCTCCTGCGTGAGGGCATCGATGTCGTCGTAGGCGCGGTCGCCGTCGGGTGTCTTCAGCCAGGCCGAGCCTGGCTGCCAGCTCACGCGCGCGACCAGGCTGCCCATCGGGCTGCTCATCTCGAGCTGGCCGCGGCGCGGATCGCCGAGCAGCTCGAAGCTGGCGTTGACGTTCTGTCCGCGCTGGCTGCCCGAGGGCGGGACGATCAGCCCGAACTTGCCGGTCAGCCGCGGCGCGTTGGCGAGCGCGGCGGCCTCGGACTCCGAGGCCTTGGGCACCGCGCTGCAGCCGCCCAGCGCCGCCGCCGCCAGGGCCGAGAGGGCCGCCGGGCCGGCGAGCGCGGCCAGCGCGCCGCCGTTGAACTGCCGCCGCCGCATCAGGGGCGGACCTGCAGGCGCTGCATCGCGGACTGGAGCGCCTCGTTGCGCGGATCGCGGCGGGCGGCGTCGGCGAAGAGTCTGCGCGCCTCGTCCTGCTTGCCGGCATTCCAGAGCACCTCGCCGAGGTGGGCGGCGATTTCCGCGTCGGGGCGCGAGCCGTAGGCCTGGCGCAGCAGGCGTTCGGCCTCGCCGAGGCGGCCCAGGCGGAACTCCACCCAGCCCATGCTGTCGACGATGAAGGGCTCGCCCGGCGCGAAGCTCAGCGCCTTGGAGATCAGGTCGCGCGCCTCCTGCAGGCGCTCGTTGCGATCGGCCAGCGAGTAGCCCAGCGCGTTGTATGCGTGGTAGTGCTGCGGCTTGAGCTGGATCACCTTCTGCAGTAGCGCTTCCATCTCCTGCGCGCGGCCCAGCTTCTCGGCCATCATCGATTGCTCGTAGAGCAGGTCGGCGTCCTCGGGCGTCTTCTCGATCGCCTGGCCGAGCAGGTCATAGGCGGCCTGCCACTGCTTGTTCTCGCGCAGCAGCTGCGACTCGGCGAGCACGCGGGCGCGGCGGTCCTGGTCGCGTTCGGAGGGGAGCTGCTGCAGCAGCTTGCGGCCTTCGTCGAGCTTGCCCTGGCGCGCCAGCAGCGAGGCGCGGCGGTAGGCGATGTCGAGGTTGCCTGGCGCGGCCTCGAGGCCGGCCAGGCGCTTCTCGGCGGTCTTGAAATCGCCGCGCATCTCCGCGGCCTGCGCGAGCAGCAACTGGCCCTGCAGCTTGGCTTCCTTGTCGGCGCGGTCCAGCCCGGCGGCGGCGATGGCGCGCTCGGCCAGCGTCGACGCGGCGGGCTTGTCGACCATCTTCAGGTAGCGCTGCAGCGCGTCCTCGGCGGCGTCGGGATGCTGCAGGTCCAGCTCCAGCGAGCCCAGCGCCAGCCAGTGGCCGGGCTCGTCCGGAGACTCCTGCGTCAGCAGGCGGAACTCGCGCGCCGCGTCGCCGGGCCGCTGGGCGCGGGCCAGCGCGCGCGCATAGGCCAGGCGCAGCGACTGCTTGTCGGGATGGGCCTGCAGCTCGGCGGTGATCAGGGCCTCGGCCTCGGGGCGGCGCGGGAGCAGCTCCAGCGCCATCAGCAGCGGCTCCTCGCGATCCGGGAAGTCCTTGGCCGCGGCGCGGACGTGGACCAGCGCGGTCTCGAAGTTGTCCGCGTTCTTCGCGAACTGCGCCAGCACGAGCAGCGCGGCGAAGCGGGTCTCGGGCTTGGCGGCGGCTTCGCGCAGCATCGGCTCGAAGGCCTCCTGCACGCGCGCCGGCTCGGGGTTGCGCTGGAACAGGCCGGGCAGCGACGCGATCACCGAGCCGCGGCTGTCGGCCGGCGTCAGCGTCAGCAGCGAGCGCAGCACCGGCGGCACCTCGGCCGGGCGGTTCAGCAGCGCCAGCAGCTGGACCAGCGTGCGATGCGCCTCCAGCGAGGTCGGCACCGCGTCGCGCCAGGCGCGCGCGGCGATCACGGCCTGGTCGCCGGCGCGGGCCTGCAGCGCGATCTGGACGACGCGGCGGAAGAGGTCCTCGTCGCTGCCGCGGCGGGCGGCGTCGAGCAGCACCTGGTAGGCGACGCCGGGCTGGCCGCCTTGCAGTTCGAGCTCGCCGACCAGCAGCTGATAGAACATCGGCGCGTCGAGGTCGGAGTTGACGACCGGCGCGGAGGCGGCTGCCTCCGGGGTTTCCGCGGCGGCGGGAGCGGACGGTGCGGCGGAGGGAGGCGCGGCCTCGTTCGGCGGGGCGGTGCGGGCGTGGGCGGCGCAGCTCAGGGCGAGGGCGGCGAAGAGCCACCGGGGGTGGCGCACGAGGGCGGGCATGGGGAGACTCCTGAACTGTCCTGGAAGGCCTGGCGGGCAAGCCGTGGACCATTCTAGGAGGGCGCGCGCGAGGCCGCGCCTATGATCCGGGGATGCCCGAGTTACCGGAAGTTGAAGTTACACGACGAAGTTTTGCCCCGGCCATCGCGGGGGCGCGCGTGCTCGATGTGCGGCTGGGAAAACCGCTGCGCTGGCCGCTCGGCGTGGCGGCGCAGCGGCTGATCGGACGGCGCGTGGGCGAGGCGCAGCGGCGCGGCAAATACCTGTGGCTGCCGCTGGAGCCGGCCGGCGAACAACCCGGCCAACAACCCGGCGATCCGGACGAGGCGGGCGGCGGGTTGCTGATGCACCTGGGCATGTCGGGCTCGCTGGCGTTCCGCGAGCAGCCGCCGGCGGCGGGGCCGCACGATCACTTCGACCTGGTCACGGACCGCGGCGTGCTGCGGCTGACCGATCCGCGCCGCTTCGGCGCGGTGGTGTGGTCGGACGGGCTGGACGTGGAGCCGGCGGCCAAGCTGCTGGCGCGCATCGGGCTGGAGCCCTTCGACATCGAGTTCCACGGCCCCTATCTGCATGAAGGCCTGCGCGGCCGGCGTGTCGCGGTGAAGCAGGCGATCCTGGCCGGCGACGTGGTGGTCGGCGCGGGCAACATCTATGCGTGCGAGGCGCTGTTCCTGGCGGGCGTCGATCCGCGGATGGCGGCGGGCAAGCTCAGCCGGCCGCGCGCGGCGAAGCTGGCGGCGGCGCTGCGGCAGGTGCTGGGTGAGGCGCTGGAAGCCGGCGGCAGCACGCTGCGCGACTTCAAGGACGCGCACGGCGTGGCGGGCAGCTTCCAGATGCAGGCGCGGGTGTACGGACGCGAGGGCGAGCCCTGCCGCCAGTGCGGCACGACGATCCGGCGCATCGTGCAGGGGCAGCGCTCGACCTTCTTCTGTCCGAGCTGCCAGAAGCGATGAGGCGATGAGGCGATGGAGCGATGGGGCGATGCCAGCCCGCGTGAACTCCGCTGGAACGAACGATGCCGATGACCGATGACGATCTGAGAGCCCGCGTGGACGCGGTGCGTGGCGATTTCGCGCCGCGGCTGCTGGCGTGGCAGCGCCGCGAGGGGCGGCACGACCTGCCGTGGCAGAACACGCGCGATCCGTATCGGGTGTGGCTGTCGGAAATCATGCTGCAGCAGACGCAGGTGACGACGGTGCTGGGCTACTACCGGCGTTTCCTGGAGCGCTTTCCGGACGTGGCCGCGCTGGCCGCGGCGCCGAACGACGAGGTGATGGCCGCGTGGGCCGGGCTGGGTTACTACAGCCGCGCGCGCAATCTGCACAAGTGCGCGCAGACGGTGGTCGAGCGTCATGGCGGCGCCTTCCCGCGCAGCGCGGCCGAGCTGGCGGAGCTGCCCGGCATCGGCCGCTCGACGGCGGCGGCGATCGCGTCCTTCTGTTTCGGCGAGCGGGTGGCGATCCTGGACGGCAACGTCAAGCGCGTGCTGGGGCGGCTGCTGGCCTTCGATGGCGATCTGGCCTCGGCGGCGCAGGAGAAGCGCCTGTGGCGTGAGGCGCATGCGCTGCTGCCGGAGTCGCCGCAGGACATGCCGGCGTACACGCAGGGGATGATGGATCTGGGCGCGAGCCTGTGCGCGACGCGCAGTCCGCAATGCCTGCTCTGCCCGGTGAGTTCGCTGTGCGCGGGCCTGGCGGAGGGTGAGCCGGCGCGCTATCCGATCAAGACGAAGAAGCTCAAGCGCGGGCAGCGGGAGAGCTGGTGGCTGTGGCTCGAGCACGAAGGGCGGGTGTGGCTGCAGCAGCGGCCGCCGCAGGGCGTGTGGGGCGGGCTGTGGACGCTGCCGCTGTTCGACGACGAGGCGGCGCTGACGGCGCAGAGCGCGGCGCTGGGGGTGGTGGCGCCGGAGACGCTGCCGCGGGTCAAGCATGTGCTGACGCATTTCGACTGGCTGCTGCATCCGCGGCGGGCGCTGCTGCCGCGCGAGACGCGGCCGGCGGGCGAGGGCGTGTGGGTGGCGCGGGAGCGCTTGTCGGAGTACGCGTTGCCGGCGCCGCTGAAGAAGCTGCTGGACTGAGCGGCGGAGAGTGTGCGGCGCGGGGCGGCCCCGCCTGCCTCAGGGGTTCCGCCGGTCTGTGGGCAGGGCGGCTCCGGTATGCTCGCGCGATCGCCGCGCAGCGGCCAAACACGACAGTCAGGGACATCATGTCGAACGCCTCGCCCAGGCCCTCCGCCGCGCTGAAGAGCGCGCTCGAATCCGCCTTCATCGCGCTGCTGGCCAGCGGCGCGTGCCTGTGGTTCCTGATCAGCGATTCGCAGATGGACGATGTGGATCCGGCGCGGGCGGCGATGTTCGGGATCGGGCTGTTCTGCGCGCTGGTGGCGCACTGGGTCTACATGGGGTTGGCGCTCAAGCGCGCGGGCCGCGGCGTGGTGCTGTGGATGATCGCGCTGGTGTGCCTGGTGCCGTTCTCGTCGGTGGTGCTGGGGATCCTGCTGTTCAACCAGGCGCAGGAGATGGAACTCCAGGCGCAGGAAAAAGGCGGCGCGAGCGCCGCTTGAGCCATTCCCTGGCGCTTGGAAGCTGCTCGCGCTTTGAACGCCCTGGCACGCCAGGGCGTGGGCCAGTTGCTCAGCGCGCGTCCAGTTCCCGGTGCCGCTTGAGCACTTGCCCGTGGAAGGCGAACTGCTTGGCCAGCGTCTCCACCAGGTACACCGAGCGATGCTGCCCCCCCGTGCAGCCGATCGCCACCGTCAGATAGCTGCGCTGATCCTGCGCGAAGTTCGGCAGCCACTGCGCGATGAACGCGCCGATCTGGCTGAGCATCAACCGCACCTCCGGCTGGCCCTCCAGATAGGCCGCCACCGGCTCGTCGCGCCCGGTGAACGGACGCAGCTCGCGGTCGTAATACGGATTCGGCAGCACGCGCACGTCGAAGACGAAATCCGCGTCGCTCGGCACGCCGTGCTTGAACGCGAACGACTCGAACACCAGCGTCAGCGATGAGCCGCTGACCCGCACCAGATCCCGCAACCACCCGCGCAGCTGCGCGGGCCGCAGCTGGCTGCTGTCGATCACCGTGGACTCCATTCGCAGCGAGGTCAGCAGCTCGCGCTCCAGCGCGATCGCCTCCTGCAGCGCGCGATGCAGGTCGCCGTCCTGCGGCTCATCCTGCCGCGCGCGCAGCGGATGGGGCCGGCGCGTCTCCGAGAACCGGCGCAGCAGCGTGTCGTCGTCGGCGTCGAGAAAGATCGAGCGCAGCGTGACGCCTTCCTGGCGCATCGTCTTGATGTGCTGCAGCAGCTGCGGCAACGAGCCCGCGCTGCGCACGTCGACCGCGATGGCCACGCGGCGCCAGCCGCGCTGGCGTTCCAGTTCGAGGAACTGCGGCAGCAGCTCCGGGGGCAGGTTGTCGACGCAGAAGAAGCCCGCGTCCTCCAGCGCATGCATCGCGATGGACTTGCCGCCGCCGGACATGCCGGTGACGAGCACGACCTCGCCGCGCGGCGAGCTGGCGGTGGGCGTGGCCTGCGGCGCGGGCACCGGGGCGGTGTTGGGCGCGCTCACGGCTTGACCTTCCTGCTGCTGCTGCTGCTGCTGCTGCTGCTCGGGGCGCTGGGGGCGCCGGCGGGGCTCGCGGCCTGGGCCGGCGCGGTGCGGGCGGAGAGCTCGAGCATCTCCTGCGCATGCGCGAGGGAGGTCGACGACAGCCGTTCGCCGCCGAGCATGCGGGCGATCTCGGCGGTGCGGGCTTCGCCGGCGATGGGGCGGACGTCGGAGTTGGTCTTGCCGTCCTTGAGCGCCTTGGCGACGAGGAAGTGCTGATCGGCGCAGGCCGCGACCTGCGGCAGGTGGGTCACCGCGAGCACCTGCACGCGCTGGCCGAGCTGCTTCATCAAGCGGCCGACGGTCTCCGCGACGGCGCCGCCGACGCCCGCATCGATCTCATCGAAGATCAGCGTGCCGGCGCCGCTGTTCTGCTGGCTGGTGGTGACCGCGATGGCCAGCGCGATGCGCGAGAGCTCGCCGCCGGAGGCGACCTTCGCGAGCGGGCGCGGCGTGCTGCCGGCGTGGCCGGCGACGAGGAACTCGGCCGATTCCAGCCCGAAGCTCTGCGGCTCGTCCTGCGGCAGCAGCGCGATCTCGAAGCGGCCGCCGGCCATGCCGAGCTGCTGCATCGCCTGCGACACCGCATTCGACAGCGCCGGCGCCGCCTTGGCGCGCGCGGTGCTGACGCTCTTGGCTTCCTTCTGGAAGCGCTTGAGCGCGGCCGTCTGCCTGGCCTGCAGCGCGTCGAGGTCGGATGCGGCGTCGAGCTGCGCGAGTTCCGTCTTCCATTCCTCGAGCAGCGCCGGCAGTTCCGCCGGCTGGCGCCGATAGCGGCGCGCGAGCGTCACCCACGCGGACACGCGCTCGTCGAGCTGCTGCAGCCGGTCCGGATCGAGGTCGGCGGCGTTCAGATAGGAGCTGAGGCTGTGCGCCGCGTCCTGCAGCTGCGCCTGCGCGCCGAGCAGCGCGTTGACGGTGTCCTGCAGGCCGGCGTCGTACTCGAGCACGTCCTGCAGCGCGGACAGCGCGTCGTCGGTGAGCGATTCCGCGTTGATCTCGGCCTCGGCGATGCGCTCGAGCGCGCCGCGGGCCGCGTCCATCAGCGACTGCGCATGCGACAGGCGCTGGTGCTCGGCGTTGAGCTCGTCCCACTCGTCGCTGCCGGGGGCGAGCCGGCCGACCTCGCTGACCTGCCAGCTCAGGCGCTCGTGTTCGCGGGCCAGGTCGGCCTGCTTCGATTGCGCGGCGGCGAGGGCCTCGGTGGCCTGGCGCCAGTCGGCGAAGGCGGCGGCCATCGGCCTGGTGTCGATGCTGGCGTAGTTGTCGAGCAGCTCGCGCACGCTGGCGGGGCGGGTCAGGCCTTGCCAGGCGTGCTGGCCGTGGATGTCGAGCAGGTGTTCGGCGAGTTCGCGCAGCTGCGCCACGGTGGCGGTGCCGCCGTTGATCCAAGCGCGGCTCTTGCCCTGGGCGTCGATGACGCGGCGCAGGAGCAGGGTGTCGCTGGCGCCGTCGCTGGAGGCCTCGAAGCCGGCGTCCTCGAGCCAGGGGGCGAGGGCGCAGGGGCGGTCGAACTCGGCGGCGATCTCGGCGCGGGCGGCGCCTTCGCGCACGACGGCGGCGTCGCCGCGGGAGCCCAGGGCGAGCTGGAGGGCGTCGATGAGGATGGACTTGCCGGCGCCGGTTTCACCGGTGAGGGCGGAGAAGCCGGCGGAGAAGTCGAGCTCGAGGGCCGGGACGATGACGAAGTCTTTCAGGCTGAGGCGGCGAAGCATCAGGTGGTTCCTTCGTTCCAGCGGAGTTTGCGCCGGAGGGTGGCGTAGTAGCTCCAGCCGCGCGGGTGGAGGAAGGGCGCGCGGTGCTGGGAGCGGCGCACGGTGATGCAGTCGCCGTGCAGGAGGGAGGCCAGGGCTTGCATGTCGAAGTTCACCGAGGCGTCGCGGCCGGCGACGATGGTGAGGCGGACCTCGCCGGAGTCGGGCAGGACGATGGGGCGGTTGGACAGTGCGTGGGAGGCGATGGGCAGGAGGACCCAGCCGGCGATGCCGGGGTGGAGGATGGGTCCGCCGGCGGAGAGGGCGTAGGCGGTGGAGCCGGTGGGGGTGCCGACGATGACGCCGTCGGCGCGCATGTTGGCGACGAACTCGTCGCCGACGTCCACGCGCAGTTCGACCATGGCGGCGGTGGCGCCGCGGGAGACGACGACATCGTTGAGGGCGACGCCGGAGAAGATCTGCTCGCCGTCGCGGATGACGGCGCCTTCGAGGAGGGAGCGGTGTTCGATCTCGAAGTCGCCGTTGAGGATGGGGGCGAGGGCGTCCTTGAACTGGTCGGCGGAGATGTCGGTGATGAAGCCGAGGCGCCCCTGGTTGATGCCGACGAGGGGGAGGCCGTAGCGGGCGACCTGGCGGCCGAAGCCGAGCATGGTGCCGTCGCCGCCGACGACGATGGCCAGGTCGCACTGGGTGCCGAGTTCGGCGTGGGTCAGGGCGGGGAGGCCGGTGATTCCGGTGGAGTCGGCGGTTTCCTTTTCAAGGGAAACATCCAATCCCTGGGAGGCGACAAAATCGGCAATCTCTTCCAGGATGGGGCGGATGCCCCGCGACTGGGGTTTTCCGACGATGGCCACGTGACGGAAGCGCTTGGACATAGCGGGGAATTACACCACAGGGGATGTGACCGGACCGGGGGTGCGAGGGGGTGGCGCTGCCGGCTTCACTAGAATGAAAAACATGCTCGACGACCGCGCTAAAACACTGCTGAAGGCTCTGGTGGAGCGGTATATCGCCGATGGTCAGCCGGTGGGCTCAAGGACGCTGTCGAAGGCGTCGGGGCTGGAGCTGAGTCCGGCGACGATCCGCAACGTGATGGCGGACCTGGAGGAGCTGGGTCTGATCGCGAGCCCGCACACGAGTGCGGGGCGGATCCCGACGGCGCGGGGGTACCGGCTGTTCGTGGACACCTTGCTGACGGCCAAGCCGGGGATGCCGCACGGCAGCTTCGAGAGCCAGTTGCTGCCTGACCAGCCGCAGCGGGTGATCGCGAACGCGGCGCAGCTGCTGAGCAGCCTGTCGAGTTTCGTGGGGGTGGTGACGTCGCCGCGGAAGTCGGCGGTGTTCCACCACATTGAATTCCTGAGACTGGGTGAGCGGCGGGTGCTGGTGATCATGGTGTCGCCGGACGGGGATGTGCAGAACCGTCTGGTGTTCACGGCGCAGGACCTGACGCAGGGGGACCTGACGGAGGCGAGCAACCGGCTGAACGCGCACTACGCGGGGCTGAGTCTGGATGTGGTGCGGGACCGGTTGAGGTCGGAGGTGGATCAGTTGCGCGGGGAGATCGCGAAGCTGATGAGCGCGGCGGTGGACGTGGGGCAGCAGGGGCTGCAGGAGCACGAGCCGATGGTGATCTCCGGCGAGCGGAACCTGCTGACAGTGCAGGACTTCAGCCACGACATGGGCAGCCTGAGGCGGATGTTCGATCTCTTCGAACAGAAGACGCAGCTGATGCGGCTGCTGGATGTCTCGAGCCGGGCGGACGGGGTGCGGATCTACATCGGCGGCGAGAGCCAGGTGGTGCCGGTGGAGGAGCTGTCGATCGTGTCGGCGCCGTACGAGGTGGATGGCGAGGTGGTGGGGACGCTCGGGGTGATCGGGCCGACGCGGATGGCGTACGACCGGATGATCGAGATCGTGGACATCACGTCGAGGATGGTGAGCAACGCGCTATCGCAGAAGTAGGCGGGCTGGGGAGCGCGAGAGCGTGCTTACAATCCGCCCCTTCGGCGCAACGCCGGAGACGCGAACCCGCCAGGGTTCGTATATGCGCATTACCCCCAGGGGGCCGTTAGCTCAGTTGGTTAGAGCAGAGGACTCATAATCCTTTGGTCACAGGTTCAAGTCCTGTACGGCCTACCAGTTTCACCGCGTCAGAGCGATGTTTCAGAAAGCGCCCGCGAGTCCCACTTCGAGTCTGCTGCTGAGCGCGTATCAAGTCGACGGTAATGTCTGTGGTTATGCGATCGATGCTTCCCGCTTCTGTATGAACTCTTCCACAATCGACTCGATGCTCAAAGGATCAATAGCATCGAGAATTGTGACGCCGCCCACTAGAACGAGGTGCTTCGCCAAGTCGCGAACATCCTTTCGTTCGTCAAATGGCCTGCCGTCCATATAGCGCTTGAGTAGCGGGCGCAGGATGGCCTGCATCAGTGGCCTATTCTTGGAAAACGCTCTTTCCATAAACGACGCATAGACGTCCTGCTTGGCAAACAGCGGCTGGGCCAAGGCCAAACACTGCTGAGTGCTTTGACCCTCGACGTAACACGTATATCCGGACCACCAAAGTCGGGCAATCCCGTTTCTGGTAACTCCCCGAGCGCGATCACCGATTAAAAAGTACCGATCCACCACGGACCCATAGGCGGTCTCAAGGTCGTCTTGCTTTATTCGTCTCTCAATTGGCCAGCGTCTCCTCATGTATGGCCAAAACGTTACATGCGCAAGATAGGTCCACAGGCGCGGATCGCTTGCTTGAATCAACGTTAGTCCGTGCATGGCTTCGTAAAGCCGCTGCGCGTTCTCGAGGTCGTGATCGCCGGTCTTGTCTGGAAGCAATAAGAGGTCCTCGGCCAAAGAAAATATTTTGGACGGGGCGGACCAGACTCTTCCCTTAAAGACCTCGTCGACCCAAGACGTTTCGCTCTTATAGCGCTCCAAGTTGATGCGGATATCAGCCGCAAGTTGTCCGAGCGCATTCTCACGAAAGACAGATAAATTTTGCACTTCAGTCCTCCGCTCTGAGGAGCACGTGGGTCAGATCATCGAAGGCGCCCGACAGTGGATCGCCGATTAACCGGTTGCTGAGCACCAAGCTACTCTCACTTGCCTCCGACAGCGTATCGACGTCAACTCCGAGATCCTTCAGCTTCTTTGCCACGGTGCGATACCAGCGAAGATCTACAAGCGCCTCACGATCCTCGGGCCTCATCATTTTCTCTAAAGCAAGGACCAAGGTTGGAACGAGAATGGTCGCAGAAAGCGTACTCCGTAGCAACTCGTCGCTATTCAGAGCTGCGAACCTGTCGTGCGTCGATGGAGCCAGGTGGACGACGATGCGGTCATGCATGAAATCGGCGTTCAGTGTCGGCGCATCCGGTTCGTTCGATCTCCTAATTGAAAATATGGAAGGCAATTTCGCCAAGTCGTCGGCCTTCTTGTCGGCATAAAAGGTGACGTTGTCGTCCACTGCCATCACATCCCCGCGCATCAGATTGAAACTTCGCCCGGTGAAGTCGGCATGAAATTCGTCGCTCGCGTAATTATTTATTTCTTGATTCGCGACAATTAGCCGACAAACCTCGACTTTGGCGTCGATGTCCGCTACCGGTATGTCGATCTCAAAGGTGTGATCGAAAGAGGTGAACAGAGAGCGATATCGAGTGGAGGGGCATTCAATATGTACAGCGTACGCGGCCTGCTTCTCCGCGATGAGACGGGTCAGCGACCGGCTCGACGTGCGGCAGGTCATTTGAATCTTGTAGAATGCCTTATTGCCCGATACCTCGAACGCCGACTGAAAAATCGCCGCACGGTAGTCGTCGGAAAACCATGCCAGCACCGGGTGAGGGTAAAGACGAGGATTAATTTGCATGAACTGACACTCCCAAGGCGCAACGCGTCGCGCCCACCAGCCTGATCTCGATCCAGGTCTTCTTGCCCGCCTGCATTTCAAAAGGGCCGATTTGGCCAGGGCCGGCAACGTCGACCGGAGTATTGCTTTCCACTAGACGAGCTCGTTCGATGCGTACTCGCTCGCTTCCGACCTCTCCAATTGCGTTAAGAAAGAGCATTCCGTTTCCGCTGACCTCCGGCTCGAAGGTGATAACGTAACTTCCGCTCGCCGCGTCCGAACTGAAAACCCGCTGAGATCGAAGCGCAATAGGTACGTAAACTGGCGCAATCGAATCGCCATCTCCTCCGGCCCTCCCCCCGTCACCTTCGGTTCCAGAGGGACCGTCGTCTCCGGTTGAAATGTCAGGGTTGCGGCGTCCGTCATTTTCGCCGTCGTCGACGTCTTCTCCCCCCACAAGTTCCTCGCCATCTGTCCCGGCAGGCCCGACCGAATCTGACACTCGCTCCTTGAATCCATCACGAGGCTTAACGACAAATCGAATCTCGTCGGCAGCCTCTTCGCGGTCGTCTGTCGGCCCCGATGTTGCCTTCTTCGGAGCATCGTCGACGTCATCGGGCAGATATTTACTCACGCCTTCGATTTCGACCTCCTCGTCCGCGTCACCGTCCGCGACAGATTTTACTTGGGCATTAATCCAGGCGTAGAGACGCCTTAAGCGAGCCTTCGCCTCCGCCGGCGAATCAGCGCGCTCATGCTCGAAGGAATCGTGCTGTGGTGGTTCTAGCGATTTCAAGAACGCATCGACCTTCTCGCCAACGGCGTTGAACACCCCAGCAAACCTCAACGGGGTATGAAAGTGGCCCTTGTCGAAAATCTTCATCCCGCTTCCGCGCACCATTGCAACGCGTCTCGGATGGTTCTTTCCAGAGATTAGCTTTAGGCTGATCTGTCCTAGTCCCTCGAAGTCCTTATTGATGAATTCTTGCGAATCAGAGGACGTCAGCGCCTCGAGGTAGGCGGGTGTCAGACTGGGTTGCCGAGGGTCGCTGTTGAGATTTGCAACAATGCTCAGAAGGGAGCCACGATTGATGACGGTACGTCCGGCCCGGACTACAAGCTTCTCGTCCCAAACGGCGTAGAAAAAGCTATCGACAACTGCTCGAACGATCTCCGACTCCCATTGCTCCGAGCCTTTGAAGCCTGAAATCAGAATGTTTGTGCCGACGACCTTGCGCACTAGAAATGAGGGAATCTGGGCTCTGTTCAAGATCGGTCGATTCTTCTCCTTGGTGCCAAAGTAGCCGGTACCGCGCGTCTCCGAACCTTCGGCAGATTTGTGCGTGACAAGTCGGGCCACTCCCTGAAATGCGTGTTGCTCGTCTGTGTTCAACGTGCAATAGAAGACCGTACGCAAATCAGAATTTGCAAAGGGAGCAAACTTTCCGATGCCGAAGGAGCCGAGACCACCACCCTTATCGGAGCTTCCGACCGTGCGAGTCAACTTGTACCAGTCAGTGCCCTTCGAACCTTCTGCCCCGCGTAGGCCTGTAGTGTGGTAATCGGAGATAAGTAGGCACGGCACGCTCTCTCCTTCAACAATCTCCTCTGCCCGCCTGAAAAACTGCTGGAATTTTTTGCTGTCCGGCCTTTCGGATCGGCACCTTCGGATAATGTCACGGAACTCATTGATATCAGGAAAGTCGCTCGTACGCAAGTCTAGAAGCGAGAAATGAACTTCGACCGGCGCCAATGCTTGGGCATGGCGGGCGTCCAAACTATTCTGGCAGATCTCTCGAGCCAACGAAGTCAGGGGCGCATTCTTAAAGCTCTCAATCCCAGGATTGTTTAGGTCCTCGTCCTCGCCGTCCGCATTAGGCGGAAAACTCCATCCAAGCATTTCTACCTCCCTTTATTTCAAGATTCTATTGCACTCGCGGGCAAGTAATCGTACTAGCGGAACGGTAACGGCATTGCCCACTTGCCGATAGCGTTGTGTCCTGGACATGTCCTCAGGAAAGTGAAAACTTCCACTTTCAAAACCTTGTAGGCGAGCGCACTCCTCTGGAGATAGCTTTCTAATACCCCAATCGTCTCTAATTGTCGGGACGTTGTGCCCCCCTTCGCCCATATTGGCGGTTAGCGTGAAAACGGCGTCGCTCTTGTTTTCTCTTACATAATATCTTCTGAGTTGATAGACCCCATCAGGGTTGCCTTCTTTCATGGATTCTTCGAAAAGCTTTGCCCAGCGCGACTCCGGATCGAAGTACAGAGCCTCGTCGGCCTTCTGATGCAGATCGAGAAAATCTCGTACGGGCCTTGTCGTCGCAACTTGTTGCGCAGGAAACTCAAAGGAAAATTCTTCGAAGTAATCCCATGATAAGGCCACCATAAATAGTCGGTCGCGGCTTTGCGGTATGTCGGTAAAATTCATCGTATTCAGGATCTGGTAGCACCTGGGGGGCATAAACCAGTAACCTGCGGACTGCAAGGAATTTACCATCTTCGAGAATGTGGTTCCCTTTGCGTGAAACAGTAGCCCAGGAACGTTCTCTAGAACCACAATCTTCGGTCGACGCGGGCCGAACTCCTTGAGAATGCGTACGATCTCAAAGAATACCTTCCCTCTTGGGTCAGAAAATCCTTTCTGTGAACCGGCCACCGAAAATGGTTGACATGGAAAACCCGCCGTCAGGACGTCCACCGCCTGCAAACCGTCGTGAAGCACCGAAAGCTCTTCGATGGACTTCTCATATAGCCGCACATCCGATAAGTTCGCCCTGTATGTGGCGGCGGCAAATGGGTCCAATTCGTTGGCCCAAAGGACTTTGAAATTCTCAGCAGAGAAAGCTTTGCAGAATCCTCCGATACCCGCAAAAAGACTACCGACGGTCAGCATTGATTGAATGTGTATAGTCGAAACTTGGATACAATATCTTTACTGGACTATAGTCGCAGTAGAAATTCGGCGACCGCCTTGGTTACGTTCGGGCAAACGGCGTTCGCTAGCTGTTGTTGTTTGTGAATTAGGCCGCCCTGCGACACACCTTCGTTGGAACCAGCGAAACGAAACCAGTCTGGAAAGGTTTGTAGACGCGCCGCTTCTCTCAAGGAGAGTCCCCGATCTTGAGAAGGGTGAATAATCATGCTCTTCCGATAATGACCCATGGTAATCGATGGTTCATTCCATGCGAGGCGGCGATAGATATTGCTGTGAGTCCTATCGACGTCCGCGTAGTTGGTCATGAGGTGGCGAACCGCTTCCCAATTCTTGCCAGCCGGAATCTGCTTGTATCGCTCGATCACATAGTCCGAATGGCGCGATGTTATATGGTCCCAAATCACTCCTTCTGGCGCTCCCTTTCGCATGCTCCGGAGGAATTTGTTGCTGTTCAAACGGTCAACATTATCCTTATAGGGGCATTCCAGGGCGTCATGTCCGTTCGATAACATTGGCAGGTCGCTGATAGCATCTTTGACCGTCACAAAGTCTACGCCAGTACCGGGACCATGCGTCGGGATCGGGAATGGCCCCCACTCGCCGAAATCTTCTTTTCGGTAGCCTAGATCCCGATGTAATCCCAAAAGGAAGAACCTATTTCTGTTTTGAGGGGCGCCGTACCAGACCGCGTCAAGCAGCTTGGGGAATACGTGGTATCCCATCCTTTTGAACCGGTTAAGCACATGAGTCGCCACGCTGGGGCTGGCGCCCGTGCCGTCTCTGGGCGTCCAAAGGATTCCCTGCACGTTTTCCATTAGAAGCACCTTCGGACGCATCAAGGAAACGCAGTCCATAAAGGCGTCCACTAAGCGATTATTGGGATTCGAGCTCGACCAACTGTTCCGGTTCGCGCTCGAAAATCCCTGGCAAGGTGGCCCACCGATCACAATATCGACGTCGCCGAGCTGGGTGGACATGTCAGCCAAGTGGGCCCGTGCAATCGGCTTACAAAGATCGGTTGGTACGCAGTCTTTGGGAGTTGAGCCGCGTGGGACGAGGCCATTCGACTCCATGTAGCGATGGTTCCTCAGCAGCGTTTGGGTGTAGATTGGATGAATCTCTGCCGAACCGGTGACCCTATACCTCTTTCCCTCGGCCGAGCGTGCATTGAGAAAGCCAATACCCATCCCGCCCGCACCGGCGAATAATTCAACGACATTCAGGGTGTCCCGTCCTTCAGTAAGCATCCCTCTAAGGGAGCCGCCAAGTTCTTGCCACGAGGCGCGTTGCTGCGCGCTTCTGATGTCGTGAGCAGACGCAAGTCGCCGATTTGCGCGGACCTTAATCAGGGGCTGGCCCTGAGTCCTTTCACCGGAGACAGACGCCCCCTTTTTTTCCGAGGAGGGGGAGCCGTCCCGCACCACCCGGCGAACCGCCAAGCGAATCCAACGTGTCCATGCCAACAACTGTGCTAAATCTTTCAACTTGTCGGCTGGGGTGACGGAGGTAATGCCGATAAGCACGCCGCGCTGGTAGGAGGTAATTCGCCCGAAGGAAAGTGCAAAGCATGTTGACTGCCCGCTGTTACCGAACTGAACCTTACCAAGGTTGGCTACAAAGCAGTTTGTCGAACCGTTTGGGCGCTGAAGCTTAATTGCGGCCCAAGCAGCCCTCTCCGCTCGTAATTTCGGCGGGATGATTTTGACTCCGTCGCGGGCTCTCTCGAATTGTAACGCCCGGGTCGGATTTACCTCTAGAACATATTTAAGCCCTCGGAAGTTATCTAGGAGCTCTGCGAGGCGGGTAGTAGGTGCGCTACGGAAACTACATACGACTGTACCTTCCGTCGCCTTAGCTCTTTCGAGCATTGAGATTACCAATTCCGGGCGCTTGACATTTACGCCCAGATCTGCGGTGCCTGCTAAGGAAAGAATATCGCCAGAGAGCTTGTAGAGATATAGTTGTGCGGCCGGACCCTTTTTGCCTTGGTAGCGCAGATGCCCAGAAGCTTCTTCGATAATCCACGTCGTGCCAAGCTTTTTGGGCGAGTGCCCCGCGCCGGATACCAGCTGAAGTTCAAATTTCGTGATTTCGTATTGGTCTTGCGGGAAGGACGCACGCTCTGTCATTTAACTTGGCCTTTTTTGGCAGGAATATTGATGTTGGTGGAACGAATCCAATTCGCGCTTCCAGTCTTGCACTCGAAAAGGTGCATAGATGGCAATGAACGCGTGCCTGTCATATTGCGAGGCCCGGCGTGCGTGTCCACTTGCAAGGCGAAGGGACACGGTCGAGGCGCCCTCGCTGCTTCGAGAATTCCAACTGGCCTCCCGATGGTTGCGCGGGAGGCCTGAAGGTGTACGTCCGAATCGCCTAGACCTACGGCGGTAGGAGGCGAAGGCTGGATGAGCCTTACATTAGCGCTGGATGCCCAAGGATTCGCCCCAGGCGGCTCGGTTGCCAGCATGGTGGTAGCGGCCTTCTTCAGGCTCTTGATGTCTCGCTCTGCTTCGCGCAAGTCGTACTCCCTGGGCGTTGAGTTTAAGTGTTCGCGTGTGGTTTAGGGGGCGTACTGACCCGAGCTGCGATGGGGACGCGCAGAGCCTCTTCAGAAGAGATGTGCGGGCAGTGGGATGGACACTTGGGCGCCGAAGGCCGTCGACGTAGTTCGTTGCAGGAGCTCGCGCCGCTGGAGAATCGTGATGACGGACCTTCTGGGCAAGGAGCGACGATCCGAATTGATGCGTCGGGTAAAGAGCGAGAGTACCGGGCCGGAAGTGCGCATTCGCCATGCGTTGCATCGCCGAGGACTGAGATACAAGATCTGCGATCGCTCGCTCCCGGGCACGCCAGATCTTTCCTTTCCTCGCTGGCATGCCGTTCTCTTCGTTCACGGATGCTTTTGGCACGGTCACGAGTGCCCGAGGGGGAAGCAGCCGTCGTCAAATCTGGACTATTGGATTCCCAAGTTGCGCGCCAATAAGGAGCGGGATCGACAAGCGCACGAGCGCCTTAGTTCGTTGGGCTGGAGGGTATATACCGTATGGGAGTGTGAACTGCGGCGAGATTCCGATTTGGACGATTTGGCTAGAAGGCTGGTGAAACTGATTCGACGATGATGCATGTAGCCTGTCGTATTGAATCGTCCGGGTGCAACCAGCTCTTCACCCCGCCCTCGTCCCCCTACAAACCGGATACGTCGAGCACCCATAAAACCGCTCGCCGGCGTTGGGTCCGCGTTTCGCGACTCGCCTGACCATGGGGCTTGAGCAAAGCGGGCAGACGACCATCGTCATCTCCGCGTCCGCTTGCTGATCGCGTCCGACGGCCGCCTTCCCAGGCCCACCCGTCCTCGCGCCGTCCAGCAGCTCCTTCAACCTCCCCCCATCCACCAGCCTGACATTCCTCCCCTGCGCGAACGCCATCGCCTCGTTGGTGAACCTCCCCGACGTCACCACGAACCCGCCCGCCGCGCCTCTGGCCGCCATCACGCCGTAGAGCTCCCGCACCACGTCGACGCCGACCTTGTAGGCCTTCCAGTGCTTGCACTGCACCACGTAGGTCTCGTTGCCGTTCGTGACCGGCTTGCGCAGCACCAGGTCGATGCCGCCGTCCGGGCCGCCGCCGCCCGTCTCCACCACCACATAGCCCTTGCGCCGGAACGCCTCGCCGATCAGCACCTCGAACTCGTGCCAGGTCATGCCGTCCACCGCCGCCGCGTCCTGCGCTCGCGCCGCGTCCTCCAGCAGCTTCCCGCGCTGATATCGCCTCGCTGCCGACACCGCCGCCGCCATCAGCAACATCCCCGGCACCGCGTACTGCCCCACCATCGCGAACGCCCGCAGCGCCATGCCGAGGTAGAGCTTGTCGAGCTGATGAATGCCTTGCGCCGGGTCCGCCGCCGGCGGCGCCCACGCATGCAGTGCCACGTACGCCACCGCCGCCAAGGCCACGCAGGCCCACCACGGCGTCAATGCGAAGAGGTCGATGACCTCCCGCGCGCCGCTCTTCTTCTTTCTGGCCATTCGGCTCTCTCCCTGAAGACGAGCGCCGAGTATCGCGAGCACCGCCTCCCTTGAACCCCGCCCCGGCGAACCCGCCGCCCGATGTCGTTATCGAGTTCTCGAATTGCCTCAGCTCGAAGACCTCCGCGAGCGAAAGACCTGCCCCCACGCGCCGCCGCCCGTCCTGCCGCGGCGAGGCCTCGGTCTAGGGATTCAGCGCGCAAGACCCCCCGTTTGAGAATCCATCGGCCCGGCTCGGCTGCATCGCCGCGCCGGGCTCGCCATTCATCAAGGGAGCAACCGTGACAGAACAGGAACTCATCGAACGCGAGGCCGCCGCCGCCTGGGCGCTCGCCGAATTCAACAGCCGGGCAGCGCTCGGCCAATCGCCCGACGTGGCGCGAGCGCGGCAACGGCTTCAACTCGAACAACGGCTCAAGTCACTCGAGGCGCAGCACCACCAGCGCGACCACGCCTACGGCGGCACCGTCCGGCTGACCTTCGCCGGCGTCTGGGGCGAGGTGATCGCTCGAATCAACTTCGCCAACGACGAGAAGTGGGAGTTCAGCGGCGAGTGCTGGGGAATCGGCGCGGGCACCGCCAGCGCGGCCGGCGGCGGACCGTGGGGCGAGGGCTTTCTCAGCCCCTATGAGGGCCAGGAGATGCGCTTCGAGATCTTCTCGGCGCAGTCCTCGGCAGGCATCGTCCAGATCTTCTGGTGGATCAAGGACCAACCCATCGTCGGCGCCTTCATCGGCCCCGCAGGCGGCCTCGGCGCGTTGGTGGCCGGCGGTTCAGGCCGCTGGCGCCGGGCTTGAAATCGCCGCGAGTTCGCCATCACGCCGCCAGCCGATGCTCGTAGTACGGCCGCTCGCGGTCGTCCAGGATGCGCTGCATCGCCGCCAGATCCCCCTTCGGGTCCAGCCAGGCGTCCAGGTGCTCCTCCTTCAGCGGGATCACGCAGCGGTCATGCCCGGTCGCCGCCACCTCGGGCGGCGGCTCGTCGGTGATCGCCGCGAAGGACTGCAGCGCCCGCTCTCCCGCCTCGCCAGGCGACTCCCACCGCGACCACAGGCACGCCACCAGCATCTCCCCCATCCCGCGCGGCTTGAACTCCAGCACCTCCTTGCGGCCGTCCCGTTCCACCACCTCGAAAAAGGCGTCCGCCACCATCACCCCGTGGCTCACGCCGAACAGCCCCTTCCAGTAACCGTCCAGCGCGTCCCGCCGCGCGTTGTACGTCCCCGGGTACTTGGTGTCATGGAACGCCGGCTTGCCCGCCGGCCGGCACTGGTAACGCATCGGCTTGAGCACGCGCTCCCCGCCCTCCATCACCAGTACCGGCACGTACCAGCCCGGATAGATCCGCGCATCCTGCTCCTGCGTCGGCCAGTCCCGCCCCAGATCCCCCAGCCATCGCAGCCGCTGCTCGATCTTGCTCAGCGCGATCCGCCGGCCGTCCTGCGCCGACTTCGTCACCTTCACCGCCAGCTTGCGCTCGGCCTCCGCCAGGCGCCGCCGCAAGTCGAAGAGCTCCTGCTCGATCTCCCGCGTGCGCGTGCCCCGGTAGCTCAGCACCGCCTCCCAGGCGCGACGCTCCTCGTCATCCGCAGGCGCGGCGAACATCGCCTCCATCACCTTCGGAATCGGCACCTTGCGGCCCTGGGCTCGCTCCCAGAAAAGCTCGACGTACTCCGCAAGGGAAATACGCACCCCAAGACGCGAGCAGAAGGTCTTCCATTCCTGTTGGATGCGGGCGCTGTAGCACATCGGGAAATGCTAGCGCGCGGCGAAAGGGAAGGGGAGTGGAATCAACGCCAGGTGTCGCCGTGCAAAGTATTCCTCGAAGCGCCCATTGCCGTCCTCTCACGTCTTTCAATCCCGCCGAGTTCACCCCTACATTGATTGCGCACATTTCGTGCGGTCAGGTGCTTGGACATCGATTCAGCAGCGATGGACAACTGGCTCTGGCCTGACATCAAGAAACAACAATGGCAATGGGAGGAATATGAAGGTCATCTCAAGAAGCGCCGATCTGAACAAGCAACTCTTGCGTCTGATCGACGCCTACCCCCATGTTTCGATTGCGACTGCCTGGGCCTCCTCAAGCACCGAGGTGTTCCAGTCGCTCTTGAAACGTCGCGACCGGATCGAGCGCGCCATCATCGGCACGCACTTCTATCAGACGGACCCGGACGTCCTCGATGCGTTCGTTGGCTCAAGAACGGTGCAGTTCGTCCTTCAACCCACCGGTGTCTTCCATCCCAAGGTCTATCTTTTCTGGAGCGACGACGCATGGGAGCTCATCATTGGAAGCCCCAACCTCACCATGGGGGCGCTCACCAGAAACAGTGAGCTTTCAATCCTCGTTTCCAGCAAGGATGGGCAAGATCAACTGAAGGACGAGATCCTCAAGGCGATCCGTGCGTACGAAGGCCTGGCCTCCACCGTCAGCCAACAGGAGGCGGACAACTACCGGCACCGGTGGAAGCACAAGCAGCGTGAGCTGGAGCGAATCGCCGATGTGTTCGGAGATCAACCCAGCGCAAAGCCAGCCGTGCGATCACGGGTGATGTCAATGGAATGGGATGAGTACCTGACCGAGCTTCAGAAGGAGAAGACGCATGGCTTCAAGGACCGTCTTGCCATGCTTGAGGTCGTCAGAGATCTGTTCAAGAAGCACCAGCACTTCAACGACATCCCGATCGATGCGCGGCGCGGCGTCGCCGGGTTGGAGAGCAAGGCATTTGCGGATCCCAAATGGTTTGGGAGCATGCGGGGCGCCGGCACCTTCTACAAGCTCATCAACAATGAGGAGAAGGCGCTCTCCCTCGCACTGGACGAGATTCCGCGAGTCGGTGAGGTGCGAAGAGCACATTTCGATGCCTTCATCGCGCAGTATCTGACTGCGTACCCGAATGGACGGGACGGACTGGGGACTGCCTCTCGATTGCTTGCGATGAAGCGACCGGACGTCTTCATCTGCGTTGACGCCAAGAACAAGGTGAAGCTCGCGGAGGACGTGGGAATGACGCCGCACAACCTCACCTATGACCGCTACTGGAACGAGGTGATCCTTCGGCTCAGGCAGGCACCGTGGTGGCAATCGGATGAGCCTTCCGATCCCGTCGAAAGAGCGGCTTGGAACGGCCGAGCCGCAATGCTCGATGCCATCTTCTACGACGAAGGGAAGACGCCGGCGAAGCAGTCGGCGAAGAGGAGGGCATCCGCATGAGCAAGGAGTTCAAGCAGATCGCGTATCGCGATCTCAATGCACCCCAGAAGGAAAGCTACAACTTTCACAAGATCGCCGCGCGGTTGGCCGACTACGGGTTCAATTGCATCCCGCTCAATGACGACTGGCTGGGCGCCGATTTCATCGCGAGCCATATCGATGGCAAGACCTTCTTGAAGGTCCAGCAGAAGGGACGATTTGGAATTGACAGGAAGTACTGTGGCAAGGGATTGCACATCGCCTTCCGACATGGAGACAACATCTACGTCTATCCACACGACCTGATGATGGAGAAGCTGTTGGCCTGGGGAGCGGCTACCGGAAAGCTCGTCGGAACAGTGTCGTGGCAACGCGGAGGCTTCAGCTGGAACAACCCCACTCAGGAGCACTTGAAGCTCTTGAGTCCTTACCTGTTCTCTGCTCCTTAGGCTCGAAGCCGTGGCTGCTCGCCAAGTCGTGAGCGGGCGCCCGTTGGACAGAGCGAGCGCGCGAGTCATGAGCCAGACGAGAGCCCCGCCGCCGAGCCGGCAGCCTCGGCGCTGCCGAGCGCCTGGGCTGGCGCCGCGTCCGGGACAGCCTTCCTCGCCGATCTTCTTGCGCCCTTCCTTGCTCTTTTCTCGTGGACGCTGTCGCAGGACGGCATCGGTTCCGCAGGCGGATATCGTGTAGCGCTGACGACGCGCTGGGCCGCGTCGGCCTTGAACGAGGTCACCCCGAAGACGAACATCATTGGAACCCCGTAGCCGCAGACCATCGCGCCTACGAACCAGTTCTCGGTCCAGCCATACAGTGCCCCCATCGCTGCGACGCCCCCGGAGATCGAGGCCGCGAACATGGTCACGAGCGAGACCGTGCTGAATCTCGGAGGGCCTGGAAAGAAGCGTTGCCGTTTCCGGGCATCTTGGTAGGTGTTGGAGGTCGCATCGAGCTTGACCCACGGACCTGCTTGAATGCGATCGACGAGCAACCGCACGGGATCCTGCCTGGTCTCAATGTGAACCAGGTCGCGAGGCTCAACGCTGGATCCGAAAGCGTCGATCATCGCGAAGTGATAGTCGAGTGCGCCTGCGCCTCGCCACTTCGACTCCTGGAGCAGCTTCCGCAATGCCTTGCGTCGCCGGCTCTGGAGCAGCCAATGCCGCTCCCGCCACTTCGTCCAGGTAAGCAGGATCGCCAGCAAGCCAGCGATGGCTCCGCCGAACGCGGCGGACACTCCGTTCAATACATCCATCTCTATTCCTTGTTCGTTTCGACCATGAAGCAGGGCGACCCGATTGGAGAACGATTCAAGGCAATTACTCGTCGCACGCGGGGCCGACCCACGTTCAAGCGTAGCGGCGAAACCGGGTTCGCCGATTGCTGCGCACTGGCATCGCAACCTCAGCTTCAGAGTCGCGACATGTCCCACTTCCTCTTCGTCCACGGCGCCTGGCATGGCGGCTGGGGCTTCGCCGATCAGGCGCAGCGTCTGGGCGCCCGCGGTCATACCGTCTGGCGTCCCACGCTCACGGGACTCGGCGAGCGGCAGCACCTGGCCATCGCGCCGGTGAATCTGGATACCCACATCGAGGACATCGTCCAGATCCTCCAGTGCGAGGACCTCAAGGACGTCGTGCTGTGCGGCCACTCGTATGGCGGGATGGTCGTGGCCGGCGTGGCGGATCGATGCGCGGAACGGCTCAAGGCGCTGGTGTTCCTCGACGCCTACGTGCCCAAGGACGGCGATTCCTGCTGGGCGCTCGCGGGGGAGTTCTATCGGGACCTGTTCATCAAGAACATGGCCGCCGACGGACGAGCCGCGGAGCCGCCCTCCTTCCTCAAGCAGCGCGATGCGAGATTCGTGGCGCAGCCGCTGGCGACGCTCACCCAGCCGCTGACGCTCCGGCGCGGAGGCGTCGAGCGAGTGGCCAGACGTGGCTTGGCGTGGGCCTCGCGGCATGAGCACAGCCCGTTCACCGAGACCTATGAGCGGCTGCGCAAAGACCCGCAATGGGACGTGCAAGCGATGGCGTCCGGGCACAACCTGATGGGCGAAGCGCCGGAAGAGACGGCCGAGTTCCTGCTGCGATTCGCTTAGGCGCCGCAGCGCCGTCGATCCCGCGCGGCGCCGCTGCGAAGAACGCCGTCGCGCACGAGCTCCTTCCCCCCGTCTCGCGGAGCAGGGCTGCTGCCAGCCTCGTGTCGAAACGGTATCGCAGCCAAGTTTTTTTTTCATCGGTCGTCCTTGGCGTTGACCCGTAAGCTGCGCGGCCTGGAGCCCGGGCCGCAAGCCTCGCCGGCTCGACACCCAGCCGCCTCGCGGACTGTCAACGACAGACGACCCCCCCGGTCGAAGGCTCCCATGCCACCTTCCATCAAAGACCAAGTCCACCTGACGCTCCGCCGCCTGCTGCTCGCCGCCTGCGCCGCCCTCTGCGCCACCGCTCCCCCAGCGCACGCCGAGAACCCCACCATCCAGACCAGCTTCACGGCAGACCCGGCCCCGCTGGTGCACGAGGGCGTCGTCTATCTCTACACCGGCCACGATGAGGACGACGCGCCCGGCTGGTTCAAGATGCGCGACTGGCGCCTCTACACCTCGACCGACCTGTCCAACTGGACCGACAAGGGCGTGGTGGCCTCGCTCGCCACCTTCCCTTGGGCGAACCAGCACAACGACGCCTGGGCCCCGCAGGTCGTGGCACGCCACGGCAAGTTCTATCTCTACGCGCCCATCACCGTCCCCGGCAATCCCAGGAACGTCATCGCCGTGGCCGTGGCCGACCGGCCGGAGGGACCGTTCAAGGACGCGCTCGGCAAGCCGCTGATCGAGCCGGGCGACGGGTTCTTCGATCCGACGGTGTTCGTCGACGACGACGGGCAGGCCTATCTGTACTGGGGCAATCCGAAGCTCTGGTACGTCAAGCTGAACGAGGACATGGTGTCCTACTCCGGACCCATCACGCAGATCAGCCCGACGCCGAAGGACTATCAGGAGGGACCCTGGTTCTACAAGCGCAAGGGCAAGTACTACATGGCCTTCGCCTCCACCTGCTGCCCCGAGGGGATCGGCTACGCAATGAGCGACACGCCCACCGGACCATGGATCCACCAGGGCCACATCATGGACCACAACGCCAATGCGACGGGCAACCACCCGGGCATCATCGACTTCATGGGCGGCACCTATGTCTTCGGCTTCAACTACGAACTCAACTTCGCCGACACGCCCCTGCACCGCGAGCGCCGCTCCGTGACCGTGGCCAGGATGACCTACGAGGCCGACGGCACGATCAAGATGCTGCCGTGGTGGGACGAGCGGGGCGTCGAACCGCTGCAGCCGCTGAATCCCTATGCCCGCGTCGAAGCCGAGACCATCGCTTGGACCAGCCGCATCAAGCGGGACCGTGACCGCCCCTTCCGCTGGGCGCCCGGCCTCAAGACGGCCCGCAGCGACAAGGTCGGCATGTACGTCACCCGCATCACCGACCTGACCTACATCAAGGTCAATCGCGTGGACTTCGGCCGCGGCGGCGCGAAGCGCTTCACGGCCAATGTCGCCAGCGAAGCCGGTGGCGGAGCCATCGAACTGCGCCTGGACAGCCTGGACGGCCCCCATCTGGGCACCTTGACCGTCGCCAAGACGGGCGGGTGGGACGAGTGGCAGCGACAGAGCGTGCCCGTGTCCGCAGCGACCGGCACGCATGACCTGTATCTGGTCTTCCGGGGCGCCGGCGATGCGCCGCTGTTCAACTTCGATCACTGGACCTTCAGCCGTTGACACCGCCATCCCGGCCGTCCACGTGAACGCCCATTGACTCCCCGGCCCCTGGCCGGCAAGGACACCATCCGAGTGAAGCACATGCTCTTGAAGAACCGTCGCGCCAGCATCTGCCTGGCCTGGCTGGCGTCATGCACGCTCGCGGTCACCGCTCCCGCGATGGCACAGGTCCGGCTCGACCACACCGCCGGCACCAACCCCATCATCCGCGACACGTTCACCGCCGACCCCGCCCCGCTGGTCGTCGGTGACACGCTCTACCTGTACGTCGGGCACGACGAGGCACCGCGCGAACAGATGTTCGACATGCGCGAGTGGCTGGTCTATTCGACCAAGGACATGAAGACATGGACGGCGCATCCACCGATCATGAACTTCAAGGACTTCAAATGGGCGCAAGCGGACGCGTGGGCGGCGCAGGCGATCGAGAAGAACGGCAAGTTCTATTTCTACGCCGCCGTCGAGCACGATGGCACGCATCCCGGCAAGGCCATCGGCGTGGCGGTCTCCGACAAGCCGACCGGCCCCTTCGTCGACGCGCGCGGCTCCGCCTTGATCACCAACGAGATGACGCCCAAGGGCAAACACAACTGGGAAGACATCGATCCCACCGTGTTCACCGACGACGACGGCACCAGCTGGCTGGCCTGGGGCAACGCCAACTGCTACCTCGCCAAGCTCAAGCCCAACATGATCGAGATCGACGGCCCCATCCTCGAGATCACGCCGCCGCATTTCGAAGAAGGCCCATGGCTGCACAAGCGCGGCAATCTCTACTACCTGACCTATGCGTCATGGGACCGCAAGACGCAGAGCAGCGAGCATGTGTCCTACGCGACCGCGCCACGCATCACCGGCCCCTGGACCTATCGCGGCCAGCTGACGGGACCGGCCGCCAACAGCTTCACGATCCACCCGGGCATCGCCCAGTTCAAGGGCCAGTGGTACCTGTTCCTCCACAACGCCACGCTGACGATCGGTGACACCAAGGGCGCCATCGGCAGGCGCGCCGTGACCGTCGAGCATCTCCGCTACAACCCGGACGGCACGATGAAACCGGTCGTTCAGGGCGAGCTCGGCGTGAGCGTGCCCCCCGCGCCCTAGGCAGCAGCAGAGCCGGAGGAACGCTTGGCGAACGATCCGCGCGCCAGGGCAAAACGCGCGCCCGGCCCGCTCGCCGTTTCCGTGAACTCTGACAGCGCCGCTTCGGCGCCTCGCCGATAAGCTGCCGCCCTCCGCATCTCTTCCCGTCGCGTCCGCGCGGGGCCTCGACCGTGAAGTACTCGACCGCCCGGACCGCCTGGAAACTCCTCGGTCTTCTTCTCAGCGTCCCCACCGCCGCCACCGCGTCCCCTCCCGACGTCGCCCCCGCGCCCGCCACCAGCGCTTCCACCGCCGCCGCCTCCACCCCCGACGACGAAGACCAGCTCGAAGCCCTGCTCAAGCGCGAGGTCCAAGGCCCTTCCCGCTATGCGCAGAGCCTCATGGACGCCCCCGCGTCCGTCAGCGTCCTCACCCGCCAGGAGTCCCTCGCCCTGGGCCACCAGACCGTCGGCGACATGCTCGGCCGCCTCCCCGGCATCTATCTCGGCAACACGCGCAGCTACAGCACCCTGGGCGTGCGCGGCTTCAGCCGCCCCGGCGACTACTCCTCGCGCGTCCTCATGGCCATCGACGGCCAGCGCGTCAACGACGCCATCTACGACCAGGGCCTCCCTCAGCTCGAATTCCCCATCGTCGCGGACTGGGTCAAGCGCGTCGAACTCGTCCAGGGCCCCGGCTCCTCCATCTACGGCAGCAATGCGCTGCTCGGTGTCGTGAACGTCGTCACGCTCGACGGCGCCGACGCCCCCGGCCTCTCCGCCCTGGCCAGCGCCGGCGCCAACGGCCTGCGCCGCGCCGAACTCCACTACGGCGCCGCCAGCACCGCCGGCGGCGACCTCTTCCTCGGCGTCAACCTGCAGCGCAGCGGCGGCGAGGACCTCTTCCTCCCCTCCCTCGGCACCCCCGACGGCTGGATCCGCGGCCTGGACGGCGAACGCCAGGCCGCCGTGCTCGCCAAATACCGGCTCGGCCCGTGGCGCCTGTCCATGTCGGCCGTCCAGCGCAACAAGGACGTGCCCACCGCCCCCTACGGCACCGTCCCCGGCGTCTCCGGCACCCGCTACACCGACCGCCAGCTGATGCTCGACGCCGCCTACGACGCCGGCTGGCAGGACGACCTGCGCCACAGCGTGCGCCTGAACCTGTCGCAGTACGACTTCCGCGGCCGATACGTCTACGGCCTCTCCCCCGACCTCATCCAGAAGGACGAGGCCTACGCCCAATGGCTCACGCTCGACGCGCGCGTGCTCTGGCGCGGCCTGCTCAACCACGAACTGATGGCCGGCGCCGAGCTCCGCACCTCGCCCTACGGCGTCCAGCGCTACTACCAGGTCGACCCCTACGAGTCCACGCTCGACTCCCACGTCACCCAGGACTCCGCCGCGCTCTTCGCGCAGGACCAGTGGCGCATCTCCCAGGCCTGGCAGCTCACCACCGGCCTGCGCCTGGACCACGCGCGCGGCTTCTCGCCCGCGCTCTCGCCCCGCGCCGTCCTCGTCCACCGCCCCGACGAGCGCCAGACCCTCAAGCTCATCTGGGCCCGCTCCTTCCGCAGCCCCAATCTCTACGAGCGCTTCTACGACGACGGCGGCGTGTCCCAGCTCGCCAACGCCGCGCTGCGGCCCGAGCGGCTCAGCTCCACCGAGCTCGCCTGGGAATACCTGCTGCCCACCGGCCAGGCCCTGGGCCTGAACGTCTACGACACCCGCATGAACCGCCTCATCGAGCAACAGCCGCTCAGCGACGCACTCGACGCGCCCGTGCAGTTCGTCAACCGCGGCCGCGTCAGCCTGCGCGGCATGGACCTCTCGGTCGAGCAGCGCAGCGGCGGCGGCTGGCTCTGGCGCGCCAGCGCCTCATGGATGCACGCCCGCGACGACCAGGGCGTGCGCCTGAGCAACGCGCCCAGCTGGATGGTCAAGGGCCACCTCATCACGCCGGAATGGCGCCAGTGGCAGCTCGGCGTCGAAGGCACCGCCCTCGGCTCGCGTCAGGGCCGCGTGCGCGTGCCCACGGAAGCCTTCCTCAACGCGCATCTGCGCTACCGCCTCGACGCGCGCCAGAGCCTGGCGCTGCACGTCGACAACCTGCTGGACCGCGCCAACGTCGACCCCTCGTCGCCCGACGCCCAGCTCGACCTCATCCCGCAACCGCGCCGCACCTGGCGCCTGGACTGGCGCATCGCCTTCTGACCGCCCCCACGATGCCGATGCGCCGCGCCTTCCCCGCATGCCGCCTCCGCGACCGCTTCCAGCGGCTCGCGGCGCCGCGGCCCGCGCTCGCGCTCGCCGGGCTGCCCGCGCTGTCCGCGCTGCTTCCACGGCTTGCACGGCTTGCACGGCTTGCACGGCTCGCCCTGTTCGCGCTGCTCGCAGGGCTCGGCGTTGGCGGCGCGCTGTCGCCGCTGCCGGCCCTGGCGCAGGGCACCGGCCCGGACACTCTGAAGGCCGAGGTGACCTACCGCGCCCTGATGTTCGTGACCTGGCCCGCCGAGCGCGAGACCGGCCGCGCGCTGCAGCTGTGCACCGCCGCCGACAACGCGCTCGAGACCGCGATGCAGTCGCTCGCCGGCCGCCCGATCCGGCACCTGGCGATCGAGGTGCGCCGCGTCACGCGGCCCGAGCAGCTCGGCGGCTGCCATGTGCTCTACCTCGCCGAGCCGCGTCCCGCCTGGCGCGCGGCGATCGAGCATGCGCCGCTGCTCGTGCTGTCCGACGCCGCCGGCATGCTGGACCAGGGCGCCGAGCTCAACCTGCAGGTCGAGGACGGACGCATCGTCTTCGACGTCGACCTGGACGCGGCCCGCCGCGCCGGTCTCACCATCAGCGCCAAGCTGCTGCGCCTGGCGCGCTTCGTGCGCCATCCCTCGACCTCGCCATGAACCCCAAGATCCTCGATGCCCTGGAGCGCTGGCGCGAGCTGGCCGTGTCGCTGGCCGCGCTGCTGACCTTCGCGCTGCTGCTCAGCGCGATGCAGTACTGGCGGCTGCAGGACCGCGAGCTCGAGGACCTGCGCGCGCAGGCCGGCATCGTGGCGCAGACGGCCTCCGCGGCGCTGGTCTTCGACAGCCGCGAGGACGGCGGCGAGATCCTGCAGGCGCTCAAGCAGAACCCGGCCACGCTGCGCGCGCGGCTGCTCAAGCGCGACGGCAGCCTGTTCAGCGTCTACCAGCGGCCGCCGGCGCAGCGCTCGCGCTTCGAGGACTGGGCGGGGCAGGTGGCGCTGGAGGTGCCGGTGCTCGCCAACGAGCGCGTGGTGGGCACGCTGTCGCTGGAGGCGAGCCGGCTGCCGATGTGGTGGGACCTGCTGCAGTTCATCGGCGCGACGCTGGGCACGCTGGCCGCGACGGGCGCGCTGGCCTGGCTGCTGTCCAAGCGGCTGCGCGCCGAGATGCAGGAAGCGCAGCGCCGCACGCGCTATCTGGCGCGCTTCGACGCGCTCACCGACCTGCCCAACCGCGAGCACCTGCGCCAACTGCTGGAGAAGGTGCTGAGCCACGACAGCCAGGCGGCGCTGCTGCTGCTGGACCTGGACAACTTCAAGCAGATCAACGACCAGTTCGGCCACGCCGCTGGCGACGCGGCGCTGCAGGCGGCGGGTCAGCGGCTGCGGCAGCTGTGCCGGCCGGGGGACATGGCGGCGCGGCTCTCGGCGGACGAGTTCGCGGTGCTGCTGTCGCCGCGGCCGGACGCGGCGGCGCTGCAGGCGTATGCGGCGCGGCTACAGAGCGGCCTGGCGCAGCCGCTGTTCTTCGACGGCCATTGGCTGCACCTGCGCGCGAGCACCGGCGCGGTGCTGCTGCCCGATCAGGCGGGCACGGCGAGCGACGCGATGCGCTGCGCGGATGCGGCGATGCGGCAGGCCAAGCAGATGGGCAAGGACAGCTTCCAGCTCTTCACGCCGCAGCTGGGGCAGATGCTGCAGTCGCGGCTGGCGCTGGAGAACGATCTGCGCGAGGGCCTGGTGCTGGGTCAGCTGCGGCTGGCCTATCAGCCGCAGTACGACGCCGACCGCCGCATCCGCGGCCTGGAGGCGCTCGCGCGCTGGCATCACCCGGAACGCGGCTGGGTCTCGCCGGTGGAGTTCATCCCGGTGGCGGAGTCCTCGGGGCTGGTGGTGGAGCTGGGGCTGACGCTGCTGGCGCAGCTGCGGCTGGACCTGGACCGATGGAAGGCGCTCGGGCTGGCGTGCCCGCCGGTGGCGATCAATCTGTCGTGGGAGCAGTGCAGGAAGCCGCAGCACCGCGAGCGCTTCCTGCAGCAGCTCAAGGCGCTGCAGCTGAGTCCGCGGGAGGTGGAGTTCGAGCTGACGGAGAGCCTGAACTTCGAGGACATCGACAAGCCGGATTCTTTCGTCTTCACGCTGCAGGGGCTGGGCTACGGGCTGGCGATCGATGACTTCGGGACGGGGTACAGCTCGCTGGCGTACCTGCGGCGGCTGCGCTGCCGCAAGATCAAGATCGACCGGTTCTTCGTGCACGGCATGGCGATGAACGACGACTCGCGGATGCTGGTGGAGTCGATGGTGCGCGTCGCGCATGCGATGCGGATGACGGTGGTGGCGGAAGGCGTCGAGCTCGAGGCCGACGAGGCGGCGCTGATCGCCATGGGCTGCGACCTGATGCAGGGATTCGGGTTCTGCAAGCCGGTGCCGCCGGAGGAAGTCGAGAGGCTGCTGGCAAGGCCGTGATGACGTGACACCGGCGCGGCGCGCGCGAGCCCGGCCCACGCTCACACCACCTGTTCGATCGCGCGCTTGAGCAGCGACAGCCCGAGGTCGATCTCCTCGTCGCTGACGGTGAGCGGCGGCGCGATGCGGAACACGCCGCCCATCATGGGCAACTGCACGATGTTCATGCTCAACCCGAGCGCCATGCACGCCCGCGTGATCGCCGCGCCGAGCTCCGGCGCCGCCTCCTTGCCGGCCTGGCTCTTGACGATCTCCACCCCCAGCAGCAGCCCGCGCCCGCGCACGTCGCCGATGCAATCGAACTCGCGCTGCAGCCGCCGCAGCCCTGCCTCCAGCCGCGCCCCGGCCGTGCGCGCCCGCGCCACCAGCCCATCCCGCTCGACGATCTCCAGCACCTTCAGCCCCACCGCCGCCGGCAGCGGGTCCGAGACATGCGTCGTGTAGAACAGGAACCCGCGCTCGTGGCAGCGCTCCTCGATCTCCGCCGTCGTCAGCACCGCCGACAACGGGATGCCCGCGCCCAGCGTCTTGGACAGCGTCAGGATGTCCGGCGTCACGCCATCGCGCTCGCACGCGAACATCGCGCCCGTGCGCCCGATCCCCGTCTGCGCCTCATCGACGATCAGCAGCATCCCGCGCTCGCGACACTTCGCGTGCAATGCGCTCAGGTACCCCGGCGGCAGATCGATCAAGCCGCCCGAACTCAAAATCGGCTCCGCGATGAAGGCCGCGAGATTCCCGCTCGACTGCCGGTCGATGAGATCGAACGCGTAGTCCAGCTCCGCCTGCCAGTCATAGACGCCCTGGCGCTCGAACCGCGGCCGATACGGATTCGGCGCCGGGATCGCGAACGAGCCCACCGCCGCCGGCCCGTAGCCCTTGCGGCCCGCGCAATAGGTCGCCGACGCCGCCACGCCCGTCATGCCGTGCCACGACTGCGCGAAGCTCACGACCTCATACCGGCCGGTGTAGAGCTTGGCGAGCTTGATCGCCGCTTCATTCGCCTCGGCGCCGGTGCTCAGCAGCATCGCGCGCTCCAGCCCGGACGGCGCGATGCCCGCCAGCCGCGTCGCCAGCTCGACCACGGGCCGGCTCAGCATGCCGCTGAAGAGATGGTCCAGATGGCTCGCGTGCTCCGCGATCACGGTCGCGATCTCGACATGCCCATGCCCCAGCAGCGAGCTCATCTGCCCCGAGGTGAAGTCCAGGATCGCGCGGCCGTCGGCGTCGTAGACGAAGCTGCCGCGCGCTCGCTCGATGATCAGTGGCTCGAAGCTGCCGCCGTAGCGGATCAGATGCTGGCGGGAACGTTCCCAGAAAAGCGGATCGGCATTGCGCGACATGAGGTCCTCCATCAACCATCGAGGACCCGGAGCGTAGGCACATCGCCGCCGCCGCGGTAGCCAATAGTGTTGATGGCTGATATCAGCGCGGCAGGAACTTGCGGACGTGGGCCGCGAACGCGGCGGTGAGCGGCGACGGCCGCTCCCGGTCGAAGGCCAGCGTCAGCGCGACGGCCGGCAGCGCCGGCAGGCCGCGGTCCTCGCCGAGGATCTCCAGGTCCTCCGGCACCGCGGCGCGCGTCAGCACCGTGACCGCCTGGCCCGAGCGCGCCATCCCGAGCAGTCCCGCCAGGCTGCTGCTCGCATAGGCGATGCGGAACGCGCGTCCCTGCGCCTGGAGCGCCTGACGGGCCAGCACGTGATCGAGCGCGTCGGGCGCGCCCAGGGCGAGCGGCAGTGGCGTCATGCCGACGGCCGGTGTGCCGCGCTGCGCGACCCACACGAGCGGCTCCTCGCGGATGACCTCGGCCTCGCTGCCCGACGCCACCGACACCAGCGCCAGATCGGCCGCATGGCGCGCGAGCAGTTCCAGCAGGCGCGGGGTGGGGGCGCACACGACCTCCATCTGGACCTGCGGATGCAGGCTGGCGAAGCCCTGCAGCAGATGCGGCAGCAGCGAGACCGCGTAGTCCTCCGGGCAGCAGAAGCGCAGCAGGCCGGACATGCGCTGGCCGCGCAACTCGGCCAGCGCCTCGTCGTGCTTGCGCAGCAGCTCGCCCGCCTGCACGACGAGGCGTTCGCCAGCGGCGGTGAGCGTCACGCCACGCCCGGTGCGATGCAGCAGCGGCTGGCCGGCGACATCCTCCAGCCGCTGCATCTGCATGCTCAGCGCCGATTGCGTCCGCCCCACGCGCGCGGCCGCCTTGCTGAGCGCGCCAGTCTCGGCGACGGCCAGCAGGCTTCGGAGCAGATCGATGTCGAGGGCGGCAGTCACCGGCGGCAGGGAAGGGGAGGCACAGAAACGGCGGCCATCCTAACGGGGAAGGGAAATGAAAGGAGGGCGCCGCAGCGCCCCCCGGGGTTCTCAATGAATCAGTGATCAGTTGCGACTGTTGATCTCTCGGTCGAGCCACTTCCCACCGCAGTAAATGATGGCGGCGGTCTCACTCACCCCCGGCAATCCAGCGATTTCGTGCAGGCATCCAACGAAATCAAAGCTGCCGGGCCGCTCATAGCCTTCCGGAACGGGGACTGGCGCCCGCCCTTCTGGCGTACCTGCCCAGCTATCCCCGCCGAAAACCATGTCGATCTCTTTGTCGGTCAAGACTTGCATATTCGCTTTCGAAGTTTCCGAGATTCGCTCGGCGCGAACGGACGAGGAACGTCCGTGGATCGAAAGCTATCAGGCTGCTGAGTGTCTGCATATTGCTCATGAAAGCCGGCAAATTCTTGCGTGTCGACGGATTCAGCGAGATAGTTAATGAAAGCTAGTTCATCTAGCTGGTGGCAAACATAGGTAGTCGGGAAACTCCTCGCGATGACCGGTTTCCGGATGACTAGGATGCGGCTCCCGATCGTTTATGTCTTGATTTATGTCTTGGTATGTTGCTCGCCTGAAAAACCTTCCATTCACCTATAAGAAGCTGGCCAGGATATTCAAGTGGATGCCGCTACTGATTCTCATCGTGCTCTTGGAGAAGTGGCCAGCGCTCGTCGGTGGGTTTGGCGGATGGTCAATATCCGAGTCCAGGTTCGATGGGGACATCCAGCTCTTCATGAATCTTGAAATGACGCTCATGGGACTGGCGGTGCTGGGCGGCTTGACCTGGTGGAACGTCGGCCCGCGATGGTTGTTGCTGCTCCGGCCGGCCCTGGCGATCGGCATCCCGGTGGCGATGGCGATCCTGCTGATCACGTTCGGGACCGCATTCGCCGTCAACCCCGAGGTTCTTCATCACGAGCTCCGTCCGATCAATCCGCTTGAGCAACCGCAATCCTGGCTGGTCGCCATGGCGACGCTTTTGCTGGGGGCGCTGCAGCAGGAGATCTGGGGCCGCGCGCTTTTGCAGTCCACGCTGCAGCGGATGTTTGGCAACCGATGGGTCGCCCTGTTCATCGCCGCTTTGATGCTCTCGCTCGGTCAAGCCAGTAACAGGGCGGCAACCTTCTGCTCTGCCATCTTGTTCGGTGTCGTCTTCATCCGTACGCGATCGGTGATCAGCACGACCTTCGTTCACGTCGCACTGGATCTCGCTCTTGGCCTCCTTCAAGGGGGCACCTTCATCGCCCCAGGCTTGCTGGACCCGTCCCGTTTCCGAGCGGCCAAGCCGCTTCTGTTCATCAGTGTTCTGCTGCTTGCTCTTGCCGTCGAGCTTTGGCACCGAAGAAACTCTCGTGGGCCGGACCGAGTCAAGACTTTCGCGAAGAACCTGCTGCTGATCGTGGCCGCGCTGGCGTTGTGCGAGCTGGTTGGCAGGCTGGTATCTCCCGTTTGGCCCGTGCTGGTCCAGAACCAACAATGGATCACCCCTTATCTGAAGATGCGGGCGGGCCTGGTGATCGAAGTTGGCGTCGCGGTCGCCGTGCTCGCTTGGCTGCATCGCGGACCGCCCCTGCGGACATTGTTTGCGCCGCGCCCGGCAGCGGCACTTGGCGTTTCCCTCGCGGCAGCGATGCTGCCCGCGCTTGCTGCGGCGATTGCCGCCCCAGGGGAGTTCTGGGCAGCGCACCTCGCTCTTCCAGCTCCCTACGCTGCTGATCCCGGGCTGCTGACGGGCGTCGTGCTGACCATCGTCGTTGGCGCGTTCGCCGAGGAGATGTTCTGTCGCGCGCTGTTGCAGCCTTTGCTGAGCAGACTGTTCTTCAGCCAATGGGTGGGAGCGGTCGCGGGTGCGCTGTTGTTCACCTCCATGCATACGATCGGCAACGAGGCATTCATTTTCCCGGGTGGCCTGCTCCTGTCGATCGTCTTCATGAGGACCCAATCCATCGTCTGCACGACCCTGCTGCATGTGGCGCTGAATGTCTCGCTGACCCTCACCCGGGGAACGACCTTCATGGAGTCGGCTTACATGTCCACGGAAGCGTTCGATCCTGCGAGGCCCGTCTATGGCGTCCTGCTGGTCGCGCTCACCATCGCCTTCGAATGGTGCTGGCGCCGCACCGAGCGCGCGCGCACAGGGCGCCTCGCGCCTCCCCCGAACGAGAGAATCCCCGGCTTCGATCCCGCGTCACTATCGCCGTGACTCCACCCTCGTCACTCCGATGCAGTACCGCTCCGTTCCCCGGCTGGCGCCGGCCGCGCTCGCCCTCGCGTTCGCCGCTCCCTCGGCCCATGCCGACTCCACCGTCACCATCTATGGCCGCCTCAACGTCTCGCTCGAGCACGCCGATGCCGGCCACTCACCGCGCGATCGCGCCGTCGATCGCGAATCCAACAACCGCTCCGTGATCGGTTTCCGCGGCGCGGAGGACCTGGGCGGGGGCCTGCAGGCGCTGTTCCAGATCGAAGGCTCGCTTGCGGTGGACACCGGCGCGGGATCGTCACTCGCCAATCGCGACACGCGCGTGGGGCTGCAGACGCCCTATGGCCTGCTGTTCGCCGGGCACTGGGGCACGCCCTACCTGCTCGCCACGAGCAGCTTCGATCCCTGGTATCCAACCACCGCCGGCTACATGTCGCTGATGGCCAACGGCTCCGCGCCGACAACCAACCACACCGCCAACACCGCGTCCTTCGACCGGCGTCAGCAGAACATCGTGCAGTACTGGACGCCGGCCTGGAACGGCCTCGCGGGCCGCGTCGCGTATGCGGTCAACGACGGCGACACCGGCCCGAGCGGATCGCGCCCGGATCTGTGGTCCGCCTCGATCACGTGGGACAGCGGTCCGTGGAATCTGGCGCTCGCGCACGAGCGGCATCGCGGCTACCAGGGCCCGGGCCTCAACGACTCGGCGACCAAGATCGGCGCCGCGTACCGCCTCGGGGCGTGGCGCTTCGCCGCCGCCGCCGAACGGCTGCGCTACGAGACACCGATCGGCGCGCTCAGGCGCGATGCGTTCTTCGTGACCGCGAACTGGCAGATCGCCGCGGCGCTCAACCTGCGCGCGAGCTTCACCCACGCCGGCGATGGCAAGGGCCCGGCCGGCGCGCGCGTCGGCTTCGTCTCGGCGGGCGACGAGAGCGGATCGCGGCAATGGACGCTCGGCGCGGACTACGCGCTCTCCAAGCGCACCGGGCTCTACGCCTATGTCTCCCGCATCGACAACCAGGCCCGCGCCGCCTACGACTTCGCGATCAACCCGCTGGGCATCGGGGAGGGGGAGAGGCCGACCGTCGTGGCGGTGGGGGCGAGGCATAGCTTTTGATGCGCCTCTGTCGAATGACGTGATGCGCGCACGAGCCATGTCCTCTTATCATCTCGCCTCGTAAGCGCTTGGACCCCATGACCTGACAGTTCCCTCCACGGACGGACGTCAGATCCCAAGACGCAAAGAGGGGACGGCCGCGAAAGCGGCCGTTTTCCTTTGAGCCGCTGATCCTGTTCACAGATCCCCTCGTCATATCGATATGACCTCGTCCCGGGACGACTGGTGGCAACATCGGCGCTTCCTACGAACAACGAGGGTCCTCATGAAAGCTCTGCGCACTTCCCTGATCGCGGCCGCGCTGCTCGCCGGCGCTTCCCTGGCGGCTCACGCCGCCGACCTGCTCGACGACGTCAAGGCACGCGGCACGCTGCGCGTCGCCGTCGAGGGCACCTATCCCCCGTTCAACTTCAAGGACGCCAAGGGACAGCTCGACGGCTTCGACGTCGATATCGCCAAGGCCATCGCCGCCAAGCTCGGCGTCAAGCCCGAATTCACCACCACCGAGTGGAGCGGCATCCTCGCCGGCCTGCAGGCCGGCAAGTACGACGTCATCGTCAACCAGGTCGCCGCCACCGACGAGCGCCGCAAGACCTTCGACTTCTCCGCCCCCTACGTCACCTCCTATCCCCAGTTGATCGTCCGCGCCAACGAGTCCCGCAAGCTCCAGTCGCCCGCGGACCTCAAGGGCAAGAAGGTCGGTGTCGGCCAGGGCAGCAACTTCGCCGACCTCGCCAAGAGCTGGGACGGCGTCGAGGTGCGCACCTATCCCGGCGCCACGGAGTACCTCCAGGACCTGGCCACCGGCCGCATCGACGCCGCCCTCAACGACAGCCTGCTGATCCCCTACCTCAAGGAGAAGACCAAGCTCCCCGTGAAGGCCGGCGCCGCCATCGGCACCCCCGCCACCAACGCGATTCCCTTCCGCAAGGGCAGCCCGAAGTTCCAGGCCGCCATCGACAAGGCGATCGCCGACCTGCAGGCCGACGGCACCTACGCGAAGATCTCCACCAAGTGGTTCGAGCGCGACGTCAGCAAGCCCATCGACAACAAGTGACCCCCGGCGGCCGCCGCCCCGGCGTCAGACCGCGATGCGCGGTCTCTCGTCGAGCCGGCCGCCCTCCAGCACCAGCACGCGCTCCGCGCCGGCGATCGTGTCCGGCCGGTGCGCGATCAGCAGCCGCGTGACCGGCAATTGCGCGAGGTTCGCGGCCACCGCCCGCTCCCGCTCGACATCGAGGTGGCTGGTCGCCTCGTCCAGCGCCAGGATCCTCGGCCCGCGGTACAGCGCCCGCGCCAGCAGCAGCCGCTGCTTCTGTCCGCCCGACAGCCCGCTCCCCAGATCCCCCACCAGCGTCTGGTAGCCCATCGGCATCCGGCAGATGTCCTCATGCACCAGCGCCAGTGCCGCGCAGGCCTGCACCCGCGCCAGATCCGGCCGCGAATCGAAGAAAGCGATGTTGTCCGCCAGCGAGCCCGTCAGCAACGCATCCTCCTGCATCACCGTCCCGATCTGCGCGCGCACGTTCTTCAGCCCCAGTTGCCGCATCGGCATGCCGCCGAAGCGCACCTCGCCCTCCACCGGCTCCAGCAGCCCCAGCAGCAGCTTCATCAGCGTCGTCTTGCCCGCGCCGCTCGGCCCCGTGATGGCCACGCTCTGACCCGCCGGCACCACCAGGTTCGCATGCCGCAGGATCCACGGCTCGCGATCGCCGTGGCGGAAGCTCACGTCGCGCAGCTCCAGGCTCGCGTCCAGGTGCGCCAGGTCACTCGCCGGCGCCTGGTCCGGCTCCGGTGGCTCCAGCGCGATGTCGGCCAGCCGCTCCGCATGCAGGCCCAGCATGCGCAGCTCCACCGCGTAGTCGATCAGGGCCGACACCCGCCCGGTGAACTGCGTCTTGTAACTGAGGAACGCGAACAGCATGCCCACCGTCATCGCCGAGGCCGCCGGCGCCCCCGTCGAGGCGCCTTGCTGGACGTCCAGGATCAGCGTCGCGCCCAGGTAGAGCACCAGCAGGTTCTCGACGCCGAAGATGAAGGCGTTGGCGGTGCTCATCGCCATCGACAGCTTGGCGGTGCGCACGTCGCGGTTCTGGACCTCGACGATCAGGTTCTGCCACTGCGCGCGCCGCTCCTGGTCGCGGCCGAACAGCTTGAGCGGCATCATCGCCCGCAGCGTCTCCAGGAAATGCGTGCTCTCGCGGGCCGCCACGACCAGACGTTCCGAGGAGGCGTTGCGCAAGGGGCCGTAGCTCGCCCATCGAAGCAGGCCATAGAGCCCGACCGCCGTGATCACGACCAGCGCGAGCGGCCACGCGTAGATCAGCATCATGACCAGCGCCGCGATCCCCATCAGGCCGTCCAGCACCGCCTCGATGGCGGCGGTGGTCAGCGTCTTCTGGATCGCGTCGACGGCGCCGAAGCGCGAAGTGATGTCGCCCAGATGGCGCTTCTCGAAGAATGCGACTGGGAGCCGCAGCAGGTGCGCGAAGGCGTTGCCGCGCCATTGCAGCGACAGCGTCTGCGTCAGCAGGATCAGCATCCATGACCGCGCCAGGCCCAGCGCCGTCTGCGTCACCAGCAGCAGGCCAAAGCCGGCGACGAGCAGCTTCAGCAGATCGCGGTCGCCGGAGGTCAGCACGTCGTCCACGATCAGCTGGTTGAACAACGGCGCGACGATCGCGAAGAGCTCCAGGACCAGCGCGACCAGCAGGATCTGCGTCAGCGAGCGGCCCAGGCCCAGCACCTGACCGGTCAGCGCGCGCAGCGACACGCGCGGCGGCGCTGCCGCCGCGCTGAACTCCGCATTGGGCGTGAGCTCGACGGCGACGCCGGTGAAATGCGGCGACACCTCGTCCAGGCTCATGCGGCGTTCGCCCACCGCGGGATCGAGCACCGTGACGGTGTCGCCGCGCAGCTTCGTCATCACGACGAAGTGGTTCATGTCCCAGTGCAGCACGCAGGGCAGGGCAAGCTGCCGCAGTTGCGAGAGCTCCAGCTTCAGCGGCCGGCCGGAGAAGCCCAGGCCGGCCGCGATGTCGAGCAGGTCGCGCAGGGACAGGCCCTTCAGCGCCGAAGGGAACCGGCGGCGCAACTCGGGCAGCGTGACGGGCCGGCCATGCGCCGACGCGATCATCGCCAGGCAGGCCAGGCCGCATTCGGCGATCTCGGCCTGAAGAATGGGGGTGGGGCGGGACATGGGCTCAGATGCGCTTGGCGGTGGCCAGCAGCGGCTCGAACAGCCATTCCCAGATGCGCCGGTGCTCCAGGCTCACGTCGGCCTCCAGCGCCATGCCCGCGCGCAGCGGCAGCTCGCGGCCATAGGCGGCGATGGCCTGCCGGTCCAGCCGCACGTCGATGCGATAGAGCGGCTCGTTGGCCTGCGCCGCGCTGACCAGCGCCTGGGCCTGCCCCGCCGGCAGGTCCTGGGGCGCGATCGGCGTCGGGCTCACATGGGCGACCTCGCCGCGGGCCATGCCGAACTTCTGGTAGGGGTAGGCCGCGTAGCGCAGCCACACCGCCTGCCCGGGTTGCACGAAACCGACCGTGCGGCTCGGCGCGTAGAGCTGCGCGACCAGGCGCGCCGCGGGCGCCGTTTTCGCGTCATCCGTCGTCCGCCGCGCGTCGGCGATCAGCGTCACCAGCGTCTGTCCGGCCTGCACGCCCTGGCCGGCATGGAGCGGCAGGGCGCTCACGCGTCCGTCCCGCGGCGCCGTGACGGCGACACCGGCACGCGCCTCCAGTTCGGCGCGTTCCTGCTCCAGTTGCGCGACGCTGCGGTCGAGCTGGGCCAGCGAGGTCGCCAGCGCCGTCGGAATGGCGGCCAGCTCCGCCTCGAGTCCCTTGGCCTCGCGCATCAGCGTCTCGATCACGCGTTGACTGCCGCGTTCGCGGGCGCGCAGGTCCAGCAGCGCCTCATCCTTCTCCTGCGCCTGCGTCTGTGGCACGAAGCCGCTGGCCGCGAGCGCCACGTAGCGCTGGCGGTTCTGATGTCCCAGTGCGACCCGCTGCCGGACCATCTCCAGTTCCTCGCGCGCCTGGGCGGCTTCGACGTGCAGGCTTCGCAGGCGATCGCCGATGGTCTGGTGGCGCTCGCTGGCCTGCCGCTGCTGCAGCCGGCGTTCCAGATCGAGGCTGTCGCGCCGCGTCTGGATCGCCCGCAGGTTGAGCGCGCCCATGTCGCCGCCGTCGAGCAGCCGCTCGCTGCGCACGCGCACCAGCGGCTGGCCCTGCCGGACCGGCTCCCCCTCGCTCACGAGCAACTCATGGACCTGGCCGGCGAGCGGTGAGGCCACGTGCAGCAGGCCGCCGGCCGGCATGAGCAGCCCGGGCACGCGGGCCTTGCGCGCGACCTCGCCGATGACCGTGAAGGCGATCAACGCGATCGCGAGTGCCAGCGCGATGCCCGCGACCAGGCCGAATCCGGGCCGGCGCGCCACCCGGATGGTGCCGAGCCAAGAGGCTCGCTGGGATTCCATGACTGCCGCTCGAAACATGGGCGTGCCTTCGTCCTCGATGCCGCTCCAGCGGCGAAGGAGACACATTCTTCGGGCGTTTCGACGGGATGCAACGAAGCCGGCGGGGTGGCTCCTAAGGAGGATTGCTCCGTCACCGGAATCGTGCCTCTTCGTGACGGCCGGAGGTCCACTGACCTGCATTCGTGGGGCGGCCGCCCGATATCGGTCAGGCCGCCAGCAGGAGTGGTGAGTGCGGGTGGGGTTGCCATCGAGGGTGAGAACAGGTGGCCATGAGTGAACTGACGCAAATCGGTCAGCGTGCGTGGCTGGGGCTGGCGTCTTTCGAGCGCGGAATGTGGCGCGGCGCCCACGCCGGAGAAAGCGAGGGCGCCGCGACATCGGCTGCACGCGGGCCGGCCGAGTGGCCGGCGCGGCGACAAGCGGGTCCTACTTCTTGCGGTCCTTCATGTGGGCGGCCGCGTACTGCCTGACCTGGTCGAGCGTGACCGAGCCGGTCTTCTGGGTGTCGATCTCGTCGAAGTGTTTGGCCAGGCGGGGCATGCCGGCCTGGGCTTCGGCCTTGGTCAGCTTGCCGTCGTGGTCCGTGTCCGCGGCGGCGAAGCGATCCTCGAGCTTCTGCCGTGGCTTGGCGTCCTGCGCGTGCGCGGGCACGGTGGTCAGGGCGAGGGCGGCGATCAGGGCGCCAGCCATGGCGGTCAACACTGCTTTCATGGGAACTCCGCTGAAGTGGAGCCCACAGCGTCGCATCGCCGCGCGCGCGATTGATGAGGCGGCGGTAAAGCTTCGTGAATCAGGCGCCTCGTGGACGCCCTTGCCGGACCAGTTTCCAAAGCTTGCCCAAGGACAGTGCAGTGCTTGCGCAGCCTGCGTTCTCCAACACCGCGAGCAATGTCGCGCGCTTCATCGGAGGACGGCGTAGGCGCTTGCAGAGCGCTGACAGCGTTGCGAGACAGATCGCTGGCCGTATGGCGAGCATTGCTTGCAGGAAGGCGTCCGGCCGCGCAGCGAGCACCGGAGTTCCAGTGAACGCGCGCTGCGGAAGGTCGCGCGTGTTCTGCGTGACAAGGACTACCGCTGTTTGGCCGGGTGCGCTTCTGCTGAGATGCAGGGCGGCCGCTGCCACGTGCTGGTCCTTGGGATCCGTCAAGCCGGCAAAGGATGTCTCCAAGCGCTCGTAACCGGTGACCGTGGCATCTGGGAAGCTTGTCTGCATGAGCGCCAGCAAGCGATCGACGCGCTCGGTCGGCAGCCGATACCTGCTCTGCAGGCCTGCGAGGTTCCGACGCACCTCCTCGAGGATGTGCTTGGACCAATGGGGACGGAACAAGCGCGCTTCCGCAAGTTCGAGGAGTACGGCGCGCAGGTACTGCGGCACCAAGACATTGGCGTCCAGAAGGACGGTGGGTGGGCCTGAGCGGATGAGCGTCTCAATGTCGGACTGGAGGCAAGTGCTCTGCTGATTCATCCGGACTTCGTTCCCTTGGACGGTTTGCGCTTCGCGGACTGTCCTGCGAGTTGCTTCGCCGACCCCCAGTGAACACCCTTTCGCGCGGCTGCGCGCCTGGCGTCCGCCAGCTCCCTTTCAAGGAGCGGCTCAGTCAGTTCGAGCATCTCGTCGAGCGCTCGCCGCTGACGCAGCGACGCTTCTCGATAGGCCATGACCATTTCACGAAGGACGCGGCGCTGCCCGCCTTGGGTGATCTCGACGGGACCCAGGTGTCCCTGATCACACAGCATCGCCACATGCGGCCGGCTCAGCCCCAGCAGGCTCGCGGCTTCGGAGGTGGTGATCCGTTCTGGCTTACCGATGACGACCGGCACCTGAGTCGCCGGTTCGAAGCGCATCAGCACCGCTGCTGGCCGGGTCGGATCAGCGAAGTACTCCACCTTCACCCGCCGGTCGCCATACTGCGGGTCCCGCACGCGCACGATCGAGCTCGCCAGCACTTCCAGTTCATTCAAGACTTTCTCCACGGCGCCGTGCACATCCGCAAGCGCCTCCGGATCGGGATAGGGATCATCCGCGCCGAGGTGGGCGCAGATGGCCAGCGCCCGCCGGACAGCGGCGGTCAAGGTTTCCGGCGCATCGCTTTGCGCCCCTGGCGCGAAATGCATCTGCGTCGGCGGTGGCGGCGCCTTCGGTCTGCGGCTGCGCGTGGCGCGGGAGGTCTGGGCGTGCTTGCTGGTGCTCATGTTCCCGAGCCTACTGCGTCCCCGCGATCTCGAAAATAGCGAAACGAAGCTGGCGCATGCAAGTCAGTCCGCCTGACTACACTGTCGCCCCTTCCCCCGAGCCCCCCATGCAGCCGCTTCTCGACGCCATCGCCACCTTGTCCCGCTCGACCCACGCCTGCCGCGTCTTCCACGGCCGTGGCGGCCTGCATCCAGGCTGCGAGCACTGGGCGCTCGACTTCTACCCGCCCGTCTGGCTGCTCACCAGCTTCGCGCCGGTGGAGGAGGGCGAGCTCGCGCGCATCGGCAGCGCGCTCGCTGCTCGCTGGTCCGAGATCGCCCCGGGCGAGCCGCTGAACTGGCTCTTCCAGCATCGCGACGAAAACCGCCCCGTCAACCACCTGATGGCCGGCGCCATCCCCGACGAGCATGTCGTCGAGGAAGACGGGCTGCGCTTCCTCGTCAATCTGGCGCATGGGCAGAACCACGGCTTCTTCCTCGACATGGCCGAGGGCCGCCGCTGGGTCCGGCGCTGGGCGCAGGCCCGCCCTGGCGGACGCGTGCTGAACCTGTTCGCCTACACCTGTGCGTTCTCGGTCGCCGCGCTGCACGCCGGCGCCGCCTCGGCGGACAACTACGACATGGCGCGCGCCCCGCTCGCCATCGGACGGCGCAACCATCAGCTCAATGGCGTGCAGGACCGCGCCTCGTTCCACGCGCACGACATCTTCAACTCCTGGGGCAAGATCCGCCGCGGCGGTCCCTACGACCTCATCGTGCTGGACCCGCCGAGCTACCAGAAGGGCAGCTTCGTCGCGACCAAGGACTACGCCCGCCTCGCACGCAGACTGCCCGAGCTGCTCGCGCCCGGCGGCCATGCGCTCGTGTGCCTCAACACGCCCAAGCTCGGCACGCAGTTCCTGCATGAACTCCTGGCCACCGAAGCGCCCGGCCTCGCGTTCATCGAGCGCGTCGCCAATCCGGCGAGCTTCGCCGACGTCTCGGACGAGCGCGCGCTCAAGGTGCTCGTGTATCGCCAGCCGATGCCGCCCACCTGACGCGCGCGGCGGCTACCATCCGCCGTCCTTCATCCGCCGTTTCCCTTCGACCCCCACCGCCATCAGGGAGAGCCTCATGGGCCTGTACGCCAGCTTCCGACCGATCGACGAGGACACCGCGCAGTCGCTGCGCGACGACCCCGAGGCGATCGAGCGCCTGTATGACGAGGAAGAGGAGATCGAGGATCCGGCCGATCTCGGCATCGTGGACGTGGACAAGGCCTGGCACGGCCTGCACTTCCTGCTGAGCGCGATCGCCGAAGCCGCCGGCGCGGGCGAGGACGCGCCGCTGGCGCAAGCCGTGCTCGGCGGTGATCCGGTCAGCGAGGACGAGGACGTACGCGTGCTCGAAGCCGCCAAGGTCCGCGAGATCGCCGATGCGCTCGCGACCATCACCGAGGACCAGCTCCGCCAGGCCTTCGACCCCGAGGCCATGGCCGCCGCCGACATCTATCCCGACATCTGGGTCCGCGACGGCGAGGAAGCGCTCGACTACCTGCTCCATTACTTCCCAGCGCTGGCCGGCTTCTACCGCGCCACCGCCGCCAGCGGCCGCGGCGCGCTGCTGAGCATCGGCTGAAGCCGCCCGCCAGCCACCCGCCAGCCGCGCGGCTCAGAAGGTCCGCGCCTCGATCGCCGCGCGGACGAGGTCCAGCGCGCTGCGCAGCCGGCCGATCTCCACCGAACCGAGCGCCAGCCGGATCGCATGCGGCACCTGGCGGCCGGCCGCGAAGGGCTCGGCCGTCGATACCGACACGCGCTCGCGCTGCAGCGCCATCGCCACCTGATCCGCGCGCACGGCCTCGCCCAGCGGCAGCCACACGAAGTACGAGGACGGGTGCCCGATCCGCTTGATCGGCCCCAGCCGCTCCGCCGCCAGCCGCTGACGCCGGGTCGCGTCGGCGCGCTTCTCGTCCTCCAGGCGCGCGACCGTGCCGTCCTCCAGCCAGCCCGCGGTGATCGCGGTCATCACGCCGGGCGTGTTCCAGGTCGTGGCGCGGATCGCGCGCGCCATCGCGCGCACCCGGTCCGGCGGCGCCACCGCGAAGCCGACCCGCAGCCCCGCCGCGACGCTCTTCGAGAAGCCCGACACATACACGGTGCGCTCCGGCGCCAGCATCGCCAGCGGCGGGGGCGGATCCTTCGCGAGGTAGGCATAGGCGCCGTCCTCGACGATCAGCAGGCCGTGCCGCCGCGCGATCGCCACCAGCTCGCGCCGCCGCGTCGCCGCCATCACCCAGCCGAGCGGGTTGTTCAGCGTGGGCATCGTGTAGATCGCCTTCACCCGGCGGCGCCGGCACAGCGTCTCCAGCGCGCCGAGGTCGGGCCCCGCGCCAGCCGCGGGCACCGCCACAAGTTCGAGCCGCTGCGTCTCCGCCACGAGCCGGAAGCCCGGATAGGTCAGCGCGTCCACGGCGACGACGTCGCCCGGCTCCAGCAGCGCCATCAGCGTCACGGCCAACCCATGCTGGGCGCCGTCGACGATCATCACCCGATCCGCCTCGACCGAGAGCCCGCGGCGCACCAGGTGGCGCGCGATCGCCGCGCGGTCGGCGAGCCGGCCGCCATGCGGCTGGTAGCGCAGCAAGGCCTCGAGGTCGCCGGCGCCGGCGAGCTGCCGCAGCGCGCCGCGCAGCAATTCGGCCTGGCCGGGCAGCGACGGGTAGTTGAAGCTGAGGTCGACCATGTCCGCCGCCACCGCATCCAGGTCCACGCCCTGTCCCGGCGCCAGCGCGGTCTCCTTCACGAAGGTGCCGCGGCCGGTCTCGCCGCTGATCAGCCCCATCGCCCGCAGCTCCGCGTACACCCGCGTCGCGGTCACCAGCGCGATGCCCTCGCGCCGGGCGAGCTCGCGGTGCGTCGGCAGCCGCGTGCCGGCCGCGATTGCGCCGGCGCGGATGTCCTGCGCCAACTGGTCCACCACGGCCTTGTACCTGGGCTCCGCCATCGTCCCCTCCGTGTACCCATGACAATTTTTTGATTGTATTGACGGAGCCGGATAGGCTGACCGCCTTCATCGCATCGAGGCAGGGCGCTCATGGACACCGCAACGCGAGGCTGGCTGAATGGATTCATCGGCGTGCTGATCTTCAGCGGCTCGCTGCCGGCCACGCGCGTGGCCGTGGCCGACTTCGATCCCCTCTTCCTCACCGCCGCGCGCGCGTCCATCGCCGGCGCGCTCGCGCTGCTGGCGCTGGCCGCGCTGCGCGCGCCGCGGCCCACGCGCGCGCAGGCCTGGCCACTGGTCATCGTCGCGATCGGCGTCGTCATCGGCTTTCCGCTGCTCACGGCGCTGGCGCTGCGGCATGTGACCTCGGCGCATTCCATCGTCTTCATCGGCCTGCTGCCGCTGTCCACCGCCGCCTTCGGCGTGCTGCGCGGCGGCGAACGCCCGCGTCCCGCGTTCTGGGCCTGCTCGCTGCTGGGCAGCCTGCTGGTCGTCGCCTTCGCCGCCGCCCAGGGCCTGAGCGCCGCGCCCGCCGGCGACCTGCTGATGCTCGCGGCCATCGCCGTGTGCGGGCTGGGCTACGCGGAAGGCGCCAAGCTGTCGCGCGCGCTCGGCGGCTGGCAGGTGATCTGCTGGGCGCTGGCGCTGGCGCTGCCGTTCATGCTGGGACTCGCGCTGTGGCGGCTGCCCGCCAGCGTCGCAGGCGTCGGCGCGGCGGCCTGGGCCGGGCTCGGCTACGTGTCGCTGTTCAGCATGCTGATCGGCTTCGTGTTCTGGTACCGCGGCCTCGCGCAAGGCGGTATCGCAGCCGTCGGCCAATTGCAACTGCTGCAGCCGCTGTTCGGCCTCGCCCTCGCGGCGGGCCTGTTGCGGGAAGCGGTGAGTCCGGCGATGCTCGCGGTCACCGTCGCCGTGATCGGCTGCGTCGCCGGGGCCCGGCGCTTCTCGCGCCCTCGCTGACGTTCTCGCTGACGTTCTCGTTGGCGCTCTCGTTGGCTCCCGCTGATGCCCCTGCCTGCGCCGTCGATCCCCGCCGCGGACGGAGGCCTTCACCCGGGGCGCGCCTGCTCGCGGCGCGCAGCATCGTGCAAGCCTCCCGTCGGATCAGGCAAGCCGCGCCGCCGCCCGCCTTTCTAGACTGCGGAGCGTCCGACGCAGCGGACAGGAGGTCGACATGGATGTGCGTTTCGCATCGGCAGTCTCGTGGCCATCGCCGTGCGCGATGGCCTGCACGGCGGCGCTGGGCCTGCTGGCCGCGCTTGCGCCGGCTCATGCCGCCGGCACCGGGGACAGCAGCAACAGCGGCGGCGGCTTCCAGCCGACCCCGATTTCGGCGACACCGGACCGGCAGGCAGGCCTGGCCGCCTTCGCGCAGATGGAGCGCGTGCTGCTCCATCCGCGATGTCTGAACTGTCACGTTCCCAACGCTCCGCTGCAGGGCGACTTCAGCCGCGTGCACTACCCGCCGGTGCAGCGCGGGGCCGATGGCAAGGGCGTCGCGCCGCTGCAGTGCGCGACCTGCCACTCGACCGCCAACAGCCCGCTGCCGCACGCGCCGCCGGGCCTGGACACGGACGGCCGCCCCGGCTGGCACATGCCGCCCGAGCACATGAAGATGTCGTGGATCGGCCTCAAGGGCGCGGCGCTGTGCAAGGTCCTGCGTGAACCGGAGACCAACGGCAAGCGCTCGCTGGCGATGCTCGAGCAGCACATGGTGACGGACCACCTCGTCGCCTGGGGCTGGCAGCCGGGGCCGGGGCGCACGCTGCCGCCGCTGGACAAGACGGCCTTCGACGAGCAGGTCCGCGCCTGGATCCGCAACGGCGCGCCCTGCGACGCCACGGAGCCGCTGCGCCGGTCCATCGGCACGATGAAGGCGGACGCGACGCGCGAGGTCGTCGACCACCTGCGCGCGCTCGCCGCCAACAACGACCCCACCGCTTCGAGGAGCCAGCCATGATCTCGTTCCGCCTGAATGGCCAACCGCAACAGGTCGACGTGCCGGGCGACACGCCGGTGCTGTGGGTCCTGCGGGACACGCTGGGCATGACCGGCACCAAGTTCGGCTGCGGCATCGCGGTCTGCGGCGCCTGCACCGTGCACATCGACGGCCAGCAGCGCCGCGCCTGCGTCACGCCGATCGAGTCCGTCGCCGGCCAGCAGATCACCACCATCGAGGCGGTCGGCGGCGATCGCATCGGCCAGGCGGTGCAGGAGGCCTGGGTCAAGCACGACGTCGTGCAATGCGGCTACTGCCAGAGCGGCCAGATCATGGCCGCCGTCGCGCTGCTGTCGGCCAATCCCAAGCCCAGCGACGCCGACATCGACGCCGCCATGAGCGCCAACCTCTGCCGCTGCGGCACCTACGTGCGGATCCATGCCGCCGTCAAGGACGCCGCGCTGGCGCTCGCCTGAAGGAGCCTGTCATGCGACCCATGTTCCAGTACCTGAACGGCGCGCTGCCCGCGGCGATCGAGGAGTCCGCCGCGGCAGCGCCCGGCGGCCTCGGCCGCCGCGTCTTCCTGAAGATGAGCCTGGCGTCGGGCTTCGCGCTGTACGCGGCCGGCGGCAGTGCGCAGGACGCGACGCAGGGCGGCAGCGGCCCCGGCGCGCCGGAGCCGCTCAAGCCCTTCCAGCAGCCGTCGGCCTTCGTCGCCATCGACGCCGACGGCATCGTCACGGTCACCATCGGCAAGATCGACTTCGGCCAGGGCGTGCAGACCGCGCTGCCCATGCTGGTCGCCGAGGAGATGGACGCCGACTGGAGCAAGGTGCGCTGCGAGCTCGCGCCCGCCGGCGAGGCCTACAAGGATCCGTTCTTCCACATCCAGATGGTGGGCGGCTCCACCAGCATGAAGGGCTCGTGGCAGCAGTACCGCGAGATCGGCGCCCGCATGCGCGCGATGCTGGTGGGCGCCGCCTCGAAGCAGTTGAACGTGCCGGGCGCGCAGCTGCGCACCGAGTCGGGCAGCGTGATCGCGCCAGATGGCCGGCGGCTGGGCTACGGCGTGCTGGCCCAGGCCGCGTTCGCCGAGCCGGTGCCCAGCGGCGTCGTCCTGAAGACGCCGGCGCAGTTCAAGCTGATCGGCAAGCCGGTGAGCCGGCTCGATGCGCGGGCCAAGTCCAGCGGCCGGCAGGACTTCGGCATCGACCTGAAGCTGCCGGGCCTGCGCACCGTCGTCATGGTCCATCCGCCGGTCTTCGGCGGCCGCGTCGCGCGCTTCGATCCGGCGCCGGCGCTGGCCGTTCCCGGTGTCGAAGAGGTGATCCAGGTGCCGCTCAGCGGCGGCGCGGTGGGGCTGGCCATCGTCGCGAACGGCTTCTGGCCGGCGCGCAAGGCGCGCGAGCTGGTCAAGGTCGACTGGGACCTGGCCGGGGTGGAGCGCGTCGACAGCGCCGCGCAACTCGAGCAGTACCGCGCGCTCGCGCGCACGCCCGGCATCGTGGTCGAGAAGGCGGACACCTCCGCGCTCGATGCGGCCAGGCCGGGCCTGGGCCGGATCTCGGCGGAGTACACCTTCCCCTATCTGGCCCACACACCGATGGAGCCGCTGAACTGCAGCATCGACTTCCGCGGCGACCGCTGCACGGTGTGGGTGGGCTCGCAGTTCCAGACCGTCGATCAGGCGCAGGTGGCGGGCGTGCTCGGGCTCAAGCCGGAGCAGGTGACGCTGAACACGATGACGGCGGGCGGCGGCTTCGGCCGGCGCGCGACGCCGACGTCGGACTACCTCGTCGAGGCCGCCCAGGTCGCCAAGGCGCGGCATGCGGCAGGAAAGAGCGGTCCGATCAAGATGATCTGGTCGCGCGAGGACGACGTGCGCGGCGGCTACTACCGGCCGTCGCACCTGCACCGCGTCGAGATCGCGCATGACCGGCAGGGCAACGTCGTTGCATGGAAGCATGTGATCGTCGGCCAGTCGATCACGATGGGCACGCCCTTCGAGGGCTTCACGGTGAAGAACGGCGCCGACACGACGATGACCGAAGGCGTCGCCGAGAGCGCCTATCCCTTCCCGATCGCGCTCGAGGTCCATCACCCGAAGGTCAACGTGCCGGTGCTGTGGTGGCGCTCGGTCGGGCATACGCACACGGCCTTCGTGATGGAGACGCTGGTCGACGAACTCGCGCGCGCCGGCAGGCAGGACCCGGTGGCGTACCGCCGCAAGCTGCTCGCCAAGCATGAGCGGCACATCGCGGCGCTGGATCTGGCGGTCGAGCGGTCGGGCTATGGCAAGACGAAGCTGGCCAAGGGCCGCGCCTGGGGCGTGGCGGTGCACGAGTCCTTCAACACCGTGGTGGCCTACGTGGCGGAGGTGTCGATGAAGGACGGGCGTCCGGTGCTGCACCGGGTCACGGCGGGCGTGCATTGCAACCTCGCCATCAACCCGCGCACCATCGAGGCCCAGGTGCAGGGCGCGCTGGTGATGGGCCTGGGCATGACGCTGCCGGGCGCGGCGATCACCTTGAAGAACGGTGAGGTCGAGCAGGGCAACTGGAACGACTACCGCGTGCCCATCCATCTGGACGCGCCGCAGGTGGCCGTGTTCATCGTGCCTTCGGCCGATCCGCCCACCGGCATGGGCGAATGCGGCGTCCCGCCGACCGCGCCGGCGATCGCGAACGCCGTGGCGGCGCTGACGGGCAAGCGGCTGCGCAGCCTGCCCTTCCCCGCATGAGGTCCGCGGCGTGATCAGGCGCGCGCCACGTCCTTGAGCCACGGCTGCGCGGCCCAGTGGGCGCGCGCGAAGGACTCGATGCGATCCCGGTAGGTCATCGACAGCCCGATCGCATCGAGCCCGTCGAGCAGCATGCGCTGATGGCGCGGCAGCATCTCGAAGCGCGCGTGGACGCCGCCCGCGCTGCGCAGCGTGAGCGCGGCGACATCGATGCTGACGACGTTGTCCGGCGCCGCATCGGCCTCGTCCATCAGCCGGCGGACGTCCGCTTCCGGCAGCGCGACCAGCAGCAGCCCGTTCCCGATCGCATTCGAATAGAAGATCTCGCCGAAGCCCGGTGCGACCACGGCGCGGATGCCGGCCTGCTGCAGTCCCCACACCGCGTGCTCGCGGCTGGAGCCGCAGCCGAAGTTGCTGCCGCCGATCAGCACCGAGGCGCCGGCATAGGCCGGCTGGTTCAGCACGAAGTCCGGCCGCTCGCGGCCCTCGGCGTCGAAGCGCAGGTCATGCAGCAGCCCGTCGCGCAGGCCGCGCTTGTCGATGCCGCGCAGGAACTGCTTGGGCATGATCTGGTCGGTGTCGAGGTTCTCCAGCCTCAGCGCGGCGCTGCGGCCTTCCACGTGACGGACGGGATTCATCGCGGATGCTCCTGGTCGGGTGGCGGCGCCAGGCGGCGCACGTCGGTGAGGCGGCCGGTCACCGCGGCGGCGGCGGCCATCGCGGGGCTCATCAGATGCGTGATCGCGCCGCGGCCCTGGCGGCCTTCGAAGTTGCGGTTGGTCGTCGAGGCGCAGCGCACGCCGTCGGCGAGCACGTCGTCGTTCATCGCCAGACACATCGAGCAGCCCGGCTGGCGCCATTCGAGGCCGGCGTCGAGGAACACGCGGTCCAGGCCTTCGCCCTCGGCCATCGCGCGCACGGCGCCGGAGCCCGGCACCACCATCGCGCGCACGCCCGGCGCGACGCGGCGGCCGCGCAGCACGGCGGCGGCGGCGCGCAGGTCCTCGATGCGGCCGTTGGTGCAGGAGCCGATGAACACGTGCTGGATCGGCGTGCCCTCCAGCGCGGCGCCAGCGTCCAGCCGCGCGTAGCGCAGCGCGCGCTCGGCGCTCGCGCGGACCGGGCCGTCGTCCATGGCGGCCGGATCGGGCACGCGCGCATCGATCGGCGCGACCTGATCGGGGCTGGTGCCCCAGGTGACCTGGGGCGCGACATCGGCGGCATCGAAGCGGTGCTCGATGTCGAACACCGCGCCCTCATCGCTGCGCAGCGTCCGCCAGTGGGCGAGGGCGGGCTCGCGCCACACGCCGGCCAGGTCGGGGCAGCGGGCGAGCACGTACGCGATCGCCGTGTCGTCCGGCGCGATCAGCGCGCCGCGCGCGCCGGCCTCGACCGCCATGTTGCACAGCGTGAAGCGCGCCTCGACCGACAGCGCGTCGATCGCCGTGCCGCGGAACTCGACCACATAGCCGCGCGCGCCCTGCGCGCCGATGCGGCCGATGATCGCCAGCACCAGGTCCTTGGCCGTGGTGCCCGGAGGCAGCGTGCCGTCGACATGGATGCGCATGTCCTTCGCGACGCGGTAGATCAGCGTCTGCGTCGCGAGCACATGCTCGACCTCGGTGGTGCCGATGCCGAAACCCAGCGCGCCCAGCGCGCCATAGGTCGTCGTGTGGCTGTCGCCGCAGATCACGACCATGCCGGGCCGGATCATCCCGTGCTCGGGCGCGACGACGTGCTCGATGCCCTGCAGCGCGTCGGTGGTGTCGAACAGGCGGATGCGATGCCGGTCGCAGTTGGCCTTGAGGTTGGCGGCCTGCAGCGCCGAGGGCGGGTCGGCGATCACGCGCAGCTGCGGCGCGACCGGATGGGTCGGGATGATGTGGCTCACCACCGCCACGTTCTGGCCCGGCATCGCGACGCCGCGGCCCTGCTCGTGCAGGCCGGTGAAGGCCTGTGGGCTGGTGTACTCGTTCATCAGGTGCAGGTCGCAGAACAGCAGCACGTTCTGCGCGTCCAGCGTGGCCACGGTGTGGCTGTCGACGAGCTTGCGATAGAGCGTGCGCGGCGCGGTGTCCGGGCGTTCGGCGTGCGGGGGCGAGGCGGTCATGGCTGGCCTTCCTGGCGCTGAGGGGCGGTGAGGAAGGGCAGCACGTGCTCGAGCAGCAGTGCCGGGGCCTCCTCGGGGATGTAGTGGCCGCAGGGCAGGGCCTGGCCGCGAACGTCCGCAGCGACACGGCGCCACAGCGCGAGCGGATCGAAGCAGCGATGCACGACCCCCTGCTCGCCCCACAGCGCCAGCAGCGGCATCGTCAGCGCGCGGTGGGCGGCGCGGTCCTCGCGGTCGTGGTCGAGATCGATGCCGGCGCTGGCGCGGTAGTCGCCGCAGATGCCGCGCGCGGTGCCCGGCAGCGCCAGGCAGCGCTGGTATTCGGCCAGCGCCATCGGGTCGAAGGGCGCCAGCCCCGCGCTGCGGCGGCCCATCACGTCGCGCAGGTAGGCGCCCGGGTCGGCCTCGATCAGCCGCTCGGGCAGCGGCGCGGGCTGGATCAGGAAGAACCAGTGCCAGTAGGCGCGCGCGAAGGCGTCGTTGGCGCCTTCGTACATGGCCAGCGTCGGCGCGATGTCGAGCAGCGCCAGACGGCGCACGGCGTGGGGCGCGTCCATCGCGAGCCGGTGCGCGACGCGCGCGCCGCGGTCATGCGCGAGCACGTCGAAGCGCGCATGTCCCAGCGCTCGCATCACGGTCAGCACGTCGGCTGCCATCGCGCGCTTGCTGTAGGCCGCGTGATCGCCGCCGCTCTCGGGCTTGGACGAGTCGCCGTAGCCGCGCAGGTCCGCCGCGATCACGGTGAAGTGGGCGGCCAGCGCGGGCGCGGCCTTGTGCCAGATCGCGCGCGTCTGCGGATGGCCGTGCAGCAGGAGCAGCGGCGGGCCCGAGCCGCCGACGGTGGCCTCGATGTGCACGCCGTCGGCGGTCGCGACGCGGAAGTGGCGAAAGCCGGGGAACAGCGCATCGAGCGCGCCGCGGCCGGCAATGGCCTCGGGCAGTCCGGCGAAAGCGGACGGGGCCGGGGCGCTCATGGCGGGGGAAGGGGGCATGCGGTCTCCAGGGGCGGGATCGGGCGTCGAAGACCGGTGGTCCGCGTTGAACCTGATTCTGGAAGTGAATCAGGCGCACATAATTTCCAAATTGGAAGTTCTTTCGTTCCTGAGGATCATCAATGGACGGCTTCTCGGATCTGGCCTTCTTCGCGCTGCTGGTGAAGCAGGGCAGCCTGGCGGCGGCGGCCCAGCAGCTCGGCGTCACGCCGCCGGCGGTCAGCAAGCGGCTGGCGGCGATCGAGCGCCGGCTTGGCGTGCGGCTGCTGCAGCGCACGACCCGGCGCATCGGGCTGACGCCGGAGGGGGAGACCTATCTCGTGGACGGGGCGCGCGTGCTGGAGGAGCTCGAGGCCCTGGAGCGCACCGTGGCGGGGAGCCGCGCGGCGCCGAAAGGCCTGCTGCGGATCGCGGCCAGCTTCGGCTTCGGGCGCAGGCACATCGCGCCGGCGCTGTCCAGGTTCGCGCGCCGGTTTCCCGAGGTGGAGCTGCAGTTGGAGCTCACCGATCGGCCGGTGAATCTGATCGAGCAGGGGATCGATCTGGAGGTGCATGTCGGCGAGCCGCCCGACGCGCGCCTGACCGCGCGGCTGCTGGCGCGCAACCGGCGCGTGCTGTGCGCGTCGCCGGCGTATCTGAAGCGGGCGGGCGAGCCGGCGTCGCCGCGCGAGCTGGCGCGGCATGCCTGTCTGTTCATCCGCGAGAGCGGCGAGACCTTCGGGACCTGGCACCTGCGGCAAGGCGCGCGCAAGGAGACGGTCAAGGTGCGGGGGCCGCTGGCGGCGAATGACGGCGAGAGCGTGCTCGCCTGGGGCCTGGATGGACACGGCGTGTTGATGCGCTCGCTGTGGGAAGCGGCGCCGATGCTGCGCTCAGGGCGGCTGCGGCCGGTGCTGGCGGAGTGGGAGCTGGCGCCGGCGGACATCCATCTCGTCTATCCGCCGCGCGCGCAACTCGCCGCGAAGACGCGCGCGCTGGTGGACTTCCTGCTGGAGCGCTTCGAGCCGCATCGCGAAGGCGACGGAGGATGGTGATGCGGGGCAATTTGTCCTAGGGCGTTCTGTCCTAGGACGATCTGTCCCTTCCGCGCTGGCGCGAAGTTGAGAACACTTCGAGCCCATGGACCCGCTGATCCTCGCGCGCATGCAGTTCGCGCTCAACATCACCTTCCACATCCTGTTCCCGACGATCACGATCGCGCTGGGCTGGGTCGTGCTCTTCATGCTCTGGCGCTGGCGGCGCACCGGCGAGTCCGCATGGCTCGCCGCCTACCAGTTCTGGACGAAAGTCTTCGCGCTGAGCTTCGCGCTCGGCGTCGTGAGCGGCGTGACGATGAGTTTCCAGTTCGGCACGAACTGGCCCGGCTTCATGGAACGCGCCGGCAACATCGCCGGCCCGCTGCTCGGCTACGAGGTGCTCACCGCCTTCTTCCTGGAGGCGGGTTTCCTCGGGATCATGCTGTTCGGCCGCGAGCGGGTCAGCCCGCGCGTCCACCTCATCGCCACCGCGACGGTCGCCTTCGGCACGACGCTGAGCGCGTTCTGGATCCTCAGCCTCAACTCCTGGATGCAGACGCCGGCCGGCTACGAGATCCGCGATGGCGTCGTGCATGCCGTCGATTGGTGGGCGGTGATCTTCAACCCGTCATTCCCTTACCGCCTGGCCCACAAGCTGCTCGCCTCGGGGCTGACGGTCGCCTTCCTGCTCAGCGGTGTCAGCGCCTGGCAGATGCTCAAGGGCGCGACGCGGCCGGAGACCCGGCGCGTGATGCGGCTGGGGCTCACGATCGGCGCGGTGCTGATCCCGCTGCAGATCGCCGCCGGTGACCTGCATGGCCTGAACACGCTCCAGCACCAGCCGGCCAAGATCGCCGCGATGGAGGGCGTGTGGACCACCGAGCGCGGCGCGCCGCTGCTGCTGTTCGCGCTGCCCGACGAGCAGGCCAGGGAGAACCGGCTCGCCGTCGGCATTCCGCGCCTGGCCAGCCTCATCCTCAAGCACGACGCCGCGGGCGAGATCCGCGGCCTGGATGCATTCGAAGGCGCGCATCCGCCGGTCAAGCCGCTGTTCTTCGGCTTTCGCGTGATGGTGGGCGTGGGCATGCTGATGCTGATCTTCGCCTGGGGCGGCTGGTGGCTGTACCGCCGCTCGGGCTGGCTGCGCCTGCCGCGCGCGTGGCTGTGGGGCCTGGCGCTGATGAGCTTCTCCGGCTGGATCGCGACGGTCGCCGGCTGGTACGTCACCGAGATCGGCCGGCAGCCCTTCATCGTCTACGGCCTGCTGCGCACCGGCGAGGTCGCGGCGCGCAACCCGGGCTCGATGATCGCCGCGTCGCTGGCGGGCTACGCCACGGTCTACCTCGCGCTGCTCATCGCCTACATCGCCGCCATCAAGCGGATGGCGGAGAAGAGCGCCCCGCTCGCGCCCGCATCGCCAGCAGCGCTCGCGTCGCCCGCATCGGCGCGGGATCCAGCCCCCGTGATTTCGAGGACCTTCGCATGAACACGCTGCCCGCCTTGAACGCTGCGCAAGGCAGCGCGCTGCCCGTGATCTTCATGGCCCTGATGGGGCTTTCCCTGCTGATCTACGTCGTGCTGGATGGCTACGACCTGGGCGTCGGGATGCTGTCCGCGGCGGTGCGCGAGGGGGATCGCGACCGGATGATCGCGTCCATCGGCCCCTTCTGGGATGCCAACGAGACCTGGCTGGTGCTGGCCGTGGGCCTGCTGCTGATCGCCTTCCCGAAGGCGCAGGGCGTGGTGCTGACGGCGCTCTACGCGCCGGTGGCGCTGATGCTGCTGGGGCTGATCCTGCGCGGCGCGGCCTTCGATTTCCGCGCCAAGGGCAACCCCGCGCACAAGCGCGGCTGGGACTGCGCCTTCGCGGCCGGATCGGCGCTGGCGTCGCTCACGCAGGGGTGGATGCTGGGACGGTACGTCACCGGCTTCGACGATCGCGCGGGGGCGCTGGTCTTTGCCGGCGGCATCGCGCTGGCGCTGACCGCCTGCTATGTGCTGCTGGGCGCGGGCTGGCTGCTGATCAAGACCGAGGGCGAGCTGCAGCGGCGCGCGGCCGTGTGGGCCAAGCGGGCGTGGCCAGCGGTCGTGGCCGGGCTGGCGCTGGTGTCGATCGCGTCGCCGTGGATGAGCGCCACGGTGCGGGCGCGCTGGTTCGACATGCCGGGGATCATCGCGCTGGCGCCGCTGCCGCTGATGGCCTTGCTGGCGCTGGCGGCGCTGCGCGGGCTGCTGAACTCGCATCGCGTGCTGGGCAAGCTCTGCTGGGCGCCGCTGGCGCTGATGGGGGTCGTGCTCACGCTGAGCTTCTTCGGCCTCTCGTACAGCCTCTATCCGTTCGTCGTCATCGACCGGATCACGCTGTGGCAGGCTGCCGCGGCGGACGAGTCGCTGCGCTTCCTGCTGATCGGCGCGGTCCTCACGATGCCGGTGATCCTGGCCTACAGCCTGTTTTCATACAGCGTCTTCAAGGGCAAGGCGACGGCATTGGCCTACTGACGGCAGGCCTGGCTCTCACTGGGGCCGGAATACCGCTTGGGGGTCCAGGAGGGATCCCCCATGCGGTGTGGAGAGCCCGCGCTTGCCGCCGGCAGTCCGGGAGATGGCAACATCGCCACTTCCGCCGCGAGGCGCGTCTCTCCCAAGAACTCCATGGACATCCCGTCGTTGCTTTCCCTGGCCGAGCTGGCCTGGCCGGTGCTGCTCAAGGGCACCGGCTACACCTTGCTTTTCGCGGTGATGGCGATGATCTTCGGGCTGCCTCTGGCGGGCCTGATCACGCTGGTGCGTGTCCTTCGCCTGCCGGTCCTGGACAAGCTGATGGCCATCTACGTCAGCGCGATGCGCGGCACGCCGCTGCTGGTGCAGGTCTTCATCGTCTACTACGGTCTCCCGAGCATCGGCATCGAGTTCTCCCCGCTGGTTGCCGGCGTGCTGACGCTGACGCTGAACGTCGCCGCCTACATGAGCGAGACCCTGCGTGGCGCGATCGGCGCGATCGAGCAGGGCCAGTGGCTGGCGGGCACCTCGCTCGGCCTGAACCGCCACCAGACGCTGCGCTACGTGATCGGTCCGCAGGCCTTGCGCGCCGCCGTGCCCAGCCTGTCCAACAGCCTGATCTCGCTGATCAAGGACACCTCGCTGGTGTCGGTGATCGCGGTGACCGAGTTGATGCTCGCCACCAAGGAGGTGATCTCCACCACCTTCCAGCCCTTTCCGCTCTACATGGCCGCCGCGGCGATCTACTGGCTGCTGAGCTTCGCCTTCGAGCAGGTGCAGAAGTGGATGGAGAAGCGGATGGCCTATCCGCATTGAGCGGCCCCGTCCGAGCGGCGCGGGCGGGCATCGCCCGCCGCGCCGCCTGGAGCCGCGATAGTCTCCCTCCATGAGCGCCGCCCCGATGACCCACGCCCCCTCGCATTTCTCCACGCACCTGCGCCTGGTCGGCATGGCGGTGCTGTGGGGCGCGTCCTGGCCCTGGGGACGGGTGCTGGCGCAGTCCATGCCGCCGCTGGCCGCCGCGGCCTGCCGCTTCCTGATCGCCGGGGCGATCCTGATGATCTGGCTGGGCAGCACCGGCCGCCTGGCGGCGCTGCGCCACTGGAGCGCGAGCCGCTGGGCCGGCATGGTGCTGGCCGCCAGCTTCGGCGTCTTCGGCTACGCGACCTTCTTCATGAGCGGTCTCAAGCATGTGCCCGCCGGCAAGGGCGCGCTGGTGATCACGCTGAATCCGGTCATCACGCTGCTGCTCGCGGCGTGGATCTTCCATGAGCGCCTGAACAAGCGCATCGGCCTGGGCATGGCGCTGGCCGCCATCGGCGCCGCGGTCGTGATCACCAAGGGCGAGCCGTGGCATGTCTTCGACGGCCGCGTCGGCATCGGCGAGTTGCTGCTGCTGGGCTGCGTCGCCTGCTGGGTCGCGTACACGCTGATCGGCCGCAAGGTGATGGCCGGCGTCGACGCGCTGGCCACCACCGCCATCACCGCCGCGATCGGCGCGCTGATGCTGGCGGCGCTGACGCTGGCGGTCGACGGCGCCGCTGGTGTCGCCGGCGTGCTGGCCGCGCCGCGCAACGCCTGGCTCTGCATGGCCGGCATCACCGTCGGCTCGACGGCGCTCGCCTACGCCTGGTACTTCGACGGCGTGAAGGCGCTGGGCGCGGGCGCCGCCGCCGGCTACATCACGCTGGTGCCGGTGTTCGGCGTCGTGTTCTCGGCGATGTGGCTGGGCGAGGTCGTCGACGCCTCGCTGCTGGTGGGCGGCACCATGGCCATCGCGGGCACGGCGCTGATGAACCTCGGCCGGCGCTGAGCGGCGCCACCGCCGCCGCGCGGAGAGAATGCGCCGATGCATCCGCTCCGAGTCCTGGCGCTGACGCGCCGTCATCCTTCCGCCATCCTGCTGGTGGTGCAGCTGCTGGGCCTGGTGCTCTACCCGCTGCTCGAGACCAGCCGCTGGGCGCCGCTGGCGCTGGGGGCCTTCGGCATCGCCGTGCTGGTCTTCACCACGCGCATGGTGCGCAGCACGCCGGGCCTGACCTGGATCAGCGTCACCATCGCGCTGCCGGCGATCGTGATGCTCCTGCTGCAGGCCTTCCTCGGCATGCACGCGTTGCTGCCCTGGTCCTCGGCGCTGGAGGCGCTGTTCTACTTCTACGCGGCCGCCAGCCTGATCGCCTACATGATGAGCGACTGGCACGCCACCACGGACGAGCTCTTCGCCGCCGGCGCAACCTTCACGCTGCTGGCCTGGGGCTTCGCGCACGCGTTCGTGGTGGTGCAGGCGATCCAGCCCGGCAGCTTCGCCGCGGCGGTCGATCCCCAGGCGCCGCGCAGCTGGACCGAGCTGATGTTCCTGAGCTTCGCGCTGCTGTCGAGCACCGGCATCGGGGACGTGATCCCGGTGCGGCCGCTGGCGCGGGCGATGACCACGATCGAGATGTTCGTCGGCGTCATGTACCTGGCCGCCGTCGTGTCGCGGCTGATCGGGCTGACGCTGATCCGCAAGCGCCAGCTGTCCGACATCGATTGACGCGGACGCGGCGCGCCAGCGCGCCTCGCCTTGCGATTCGTCAAGGCCGTGTCCGCGCTGGTGCAGTCCGCGCGCGAAACGGCTTGGCCGCGTCCTATCGTCGCCCGCTTTTCACAAGGATCCAGCGTGATCAAGGGAGCGGCGATGCCGATGGAACTCTTCAACGAAGGCGGGCATCGGTGCCTGATGTTCAGCGACTTCGGCCATGACGATGGCGTGCAGGCCAACCAGTTCCTGATCGTGGACGGCCACACCGGCGCCGTCATCGACCCGGGCGGCAACCTCGCCTACAACGACCTCTACATCGGCATGACGAGCTGCTTCCCGCCGCACCGGCTGTCGGCGATCCTGGCCTCGCATGCCGATCCGGACATCATCGCGTCGCTGGACCGGTGGATGACGGCGACCGCGGCGCCGGTCTACATCTCGACGATCTGGGAGCGCTTCGTCCCGCATTTCTGCAAGCCGGGCAAGACGGCGGGCCGCGTCATCGGCATCCCGGACCGCGGCATGCGCATCGCCATCGGCGCGAGCGAGCTGGTGGCGCTGCCGGCGCACTTCATGCACTCGGAGGGCAACTTCCAGTTCTGGGACGCGGCGAGCGGCATCCTGTTCTCGGGCGACCTGGGCGTGTCGATCGGCGTCGATCCGGGGCAGCCGATTTCGGAACTCGGCCCGCACATCGCATCGATGGCGGCCTTCCACCGGCGCTACATGGTCAGCGGCAAGGTGCTGAAGCTGTGGGCGGAGATGGTTCGCCCGCTGCCGATCCGGATGATCGTGCCGCAGCACGGCGCGCCGCTGGTGGGCGCCGCGGTGGGGCAGTTCATCGACTGGGTCGGGACACTGAAGTGCGGCATCGACCTCGTCACGCAGCGCGACTACGCGATGCCGTGATCAACAACTGATCAGGACTTCGACGGCGGATCGTCGCGGCGCAGCAGCCGGTCGACGCCTGCGGCGTCGGTGGCGCGCGTGGTGAGGTCCTTGGCCCAGGCCAGGCCCTTCTTCGCCGCGCTCATCGCCTGCGCGGCTGCGTCGGCGGTGGTGCTGCGGACCTGATCCGCGCTGGGCAGGCGTTCCTGCGTCCAGGTGGCGGCCTTCTTCGCGGCGTCCGCGGCCTGGACGGCGGCCTCACCGGCCTGGGCCCGCACCTGATCGATGGCGGGCAGCCGCTGCTGCGTCCAGTCGGCCGCGTCGGCCAGCACCGTCTTCACCTGGCCGGCCGCGCCGCCGGCCATCGTCACGGTCTGGTTCCAGCGCCGGGACAGCTCGCCCGCGGGCGCGGTCGCGAGCAGGCGCACGACGGTGTCGAGCGCCTCGGTCTCCGCGGGCGTCAGCGGGCCGCCGGCCTCCAGCATGCCGCGCATGAAGACGCCCAGCTCCTTGGCGATGGTGGCGTGGTTGCAGTCGGGGTTCAGGTGCAGGAACTCGGCGCCCTCGGCGGCCATCGCCTCGAGCTCGCTGCCGCCCAGCCGTGCCTCGACGGCGGCGACCGATTGCTCGACGAAGCCGCGATCGAGGCCCCAGTCGGCGATCAGGTGATCGATCAGGTACTGGCGCTCAGCGGGCTCGACGGCGCCGTCGACGGCCGCGAGCCGCAGCGACAAGGGCGCGATCAGGTCGAACAGCGCCAGGCCCAGGGTGTCGAGCGGGGTGTTGAGGTATTTGGGGATCTCGATGACGCGCTCGCCCTTGGTCGAGCTGAGCAGCCGGTACATGCCGTAGCAGGCGCCGCCGGAGGCGAGGGCGGCGAGCGCGACCCAGCCGATCGGCGTGGCGGAGGCGCCGAGCAGCGATGCCACCATGCCGGTCTTGGCGACGGCGGCGCCGGCGCCCGCGGCGCCCAGGACGTCCCAGACCTCGCGGCCGCGGTTGATCATGCGCAGCGAGGCGTAGGCGGCCTCGCCGATGGCGAGCTTGGCCTTGAAGCGCAGCGGGTCGGCGACCACGTGGTCGACGCCCTTGAGCTCGGGCGGGGGCAGCAGCAGCGGCGCGGAGGCGGTCATGCGGAAGACTCCAGACGAATGGGGAGGAGTCTAGCGAAGCAGTCAGACCTCCCCATCGCCGGAATCCAACGCGCCGGATCAGCGCTTCACAGACGCATCGATCGCCTTGCGCGCCAGGAAGGACTGGTCGCTGAACAGGCCGTCCATGCCGAGTTTCAGGAAGGCCTCGATCTGTCCGGCCAGGTTGCCGACCGCGGCGGGGTCGGCACTGCTGTCGAACTCGTCGGGCAGGAAGTTGTTCTCCGCGCGGAAGGTCCAGCCATGCACGACCAGACCCGCCGCGTGCGCGTCCTTCACCAGCGTCGTCGGCGTGCCTAGACGGCCCGCCACCAGCGGGATCATCAGGTTCGTGTTCGCGCCGATGCCCTGCGCGTAGCTGGCGATCTCGGCCAGGCCGGCCGGCTTGGCCAGGTCGGCGTAGCTTCGCTTGTCCCCGCTGAGCGTGAAGTCATAGGGCTGGCCCGAGCCGTTGAGCAACTGCACCAGCGGCACGCGCGTCATGCGGTTCAGCTTGCGCAGGTTGCCGACCTCGAAGGACTGGATGAACACCGGGGCGTCCGGGCCGCGGTAACCGTACTTGTTGAGCAGCCGCACCAGCGGTTCCTCCAGCGGCTTGCCGATGCCGGCGAAATAGCTCGGGTGCTTGGTCTCCGGATACACGCCGATGGGCTTGAGCCTGCGGCCATGGCCCCATGGACCCTCCTTGACGTCCTTCCCGTCCCTTGACTCGCGGGCCTCCTGCTCCCGCCGCGCGTTGGCCTGCTGGACCAGCCGCAGGACCTCCTCGAAGGTGGGAATCTCGAACATGTCGTTGAAGCGCGCGTTGGCCGGACGGATCTGCGGGATGCGCTCACGGGCGCGCAGCGTCTTGAGCTCGGCGAGCGTGAAATCCTCGGTGAACCAGCCGGTGATCGCGACGCCATCTATCGTCTTCGTGGCCTTGCGGGACGCGAACTCCGGACGCTCCGCCACGTCGGTCGTCGCCTCGCGGACCGAACCGTCAGGACTCAGGACCGCGATCGCGTTCTCGTGGCGTGCCACCAGCACGCCGTCCTTCGTCAGCACAAGGTCCGGCTCGACGTAATCGGCGCCTTGCTCGATCGCCAGCCAGTACGCGGCCAGCGTGTGCTCCGGCACATAGCCGCTGGCGCCTCGATGGGCGATCAGCAGCGGCGCCTTGGCGCGCGGCGGGTGTTGCCAGTCGTGGGCGCAGGCGCCCGTCGTCAGCGCGCAGGCGGCGACGGTGGCAAGGACAGCGGTGCGAAGCAGCTTCATGCGGGACTCTCCATCGGACGAGTGAAACGTTCCGGGCGGCCGCCTGCGCGCGTGCGAGCGGCGTGATGATCGCGTCGGAACAACGTGAGGTCCCCGGAGGGTAGGGGGCTGGCGATGAAGCTTTGATGATGAGCGTTCGGGGTGACGTCCCCTGAAACAGGTCTTACGTCCGGCTCGCGGTCAGGAGGCCAGCGGGAGGACCTCGTCGCTGCCCGAGGGGCGGCAGTCGGCCTCCAGCGGTGTCCAGCCGCGGCGCACGACGACCTCGCGGGCAAAGGCGCAGAACTCGATGCGCTGCGCGCGCGGCGCGAGCCGGTGCGCGAAGGCCTCGAGCGCCGGCGGCGTGGAGACGCGCAGCCGCATCGCATAAAGGTCGTCGAGCGGGTGATCGTCGGTGTGGATCAGCGGCACGAACTGGGCCGCGAACATGACCGCGTGGGAACGCACCACCACTGGTGCCGGGTCGTAGCCAAGTTCACTCAGCCAGCGCTGCGCCCGCGCGCGCGAAGGCGCGTCGAGCTCATGCGCTTCGGCGGCTGGCGCCCAGGCGAAACCCATCAGCTCCGCGACCCATTGGTTGCAGTTCTGATAGCGCGTGCTGAAGGCGAAGGCGCTCGCGCTGTAACGCGGCGAGAGCAACGCGAGCGCGAGCCGGTTGTCCAGCGCGCGCTGCGCGAGCCGCGCGCCGTCCTCATCGGGCAGCGTGACGATCGACAGCCGGATCGGCGCGGTGTTGCCGGCGCTCAGCAAGAAGCCGGCGAGGCCCTGGTCATAGAGCCTGGCGCGCGACTCGTTGCAGGCGTAGTAGAGCTGCCGCACCGACCAGGGGCCATTGCGGCTGTCCCTCAGCGCGAGGCCGGCGTGCGAGTACAGCAGCTGGAAGCGGCTCAGGTCCGTGCCCGAGCGCGAGACCAGCGCCGCCGAGGCGCCGCTCGCTTCGAGCGCGCGGCGTGCCATCGCGACGACCTGCAGCTGCCGATCCTGGTCCGTGGCGCTGAGGTCCACGGGGCGGTCGCAGAACTGTCCGGCGTGGACCGGCGGTGCGGCGGCGAGCGCCGCGATCAGCGACGCCGCCTTCCAACCGATCACAAGGTCACCGGATGCGACTCAAGTTCGCGATGCCAGTCGTCGCGCAGCGCCAGCAGGAAGGCCTGCTGGTTCTCGGCGCGCGCGAACTCGTAGCCGTAGTCGCGCTGGCGCGCCAGCACGCGGTCGCCGACCCGCAGCGGCTGGCCGGCGACGGCCTGCTTGGGGACGTAAAGGAAGAACTCGGTGCCGCCTTCGGCGCGCACCGGCTCCAGACGCAGGCGGGTGGTGTCGGGGCGGCCGGCCGCGTCCTCGACGGCAAGGACCTTGTACTCACCCTCGGCGACCTTGCGGTCACGGCTGGAGCTGTCGCTGGATTGGCCGATCGAGTCGGACAGCTGGCGCGAGGAGACCGAACCGGCGCTCGAGGCGGAGGTCGCGATGCTGTCGGCGCGCGCCGGCGCGGCGGCGAAGCCCGCCAGCGCCGCAGTGATGGCCATCGTGGCGGAGAAAAGGGAGGAGCGGAAGAAGCTGTGGCGCATAAGACCATCCATGTGCAAGTCGATCCGGCCGCGAAGCGGCGGCCGGGCCAGGCAAGCATAGGCCAATGCGGAAAGTCAGGTGTCCGGGTCGGCGCACTTCTCGAACACCTGCTTCAAGCGATCGATTTGGCTCTCCATGACCTTGCGGTCAATCTCGTGCTCCAAGCGGTAGTCCGCGATCACCCTGAGATGGCGCAATTTGGCGAGCAGTTCACCCAGTGCCTCGGACCGATCCATGAGCGCCTTGCCGCAGAACGGATTTGGCTCGCTCAACCGATCGATCAATTGCGCGTGGGTTCCGCCCCGTGACCGGCAGGTGCTCTTGTAGGGAAGGAGCGCCTCCCATCGCTGACAGCGGTGATACGACGCGTAATAGGCCCGGGAGACGGCTGAGCGGCGCCGGACCTCCGTCGTGGCATTCCGGGCTTGATCCTCGGCATCGCGCCGGAGCAGCTTGGCGGTGATGTGCATGGCGGTTCACTCCTCGTCATCGCCATCTTCATCGTCCCCCTGCTCCCGGTCTGGCCTCGGCGGCCAATGCGCGGGATCGTAGGGATGGACGGACTCATAGCTCACGCTGAATCCGGCGCGCCCGGCATGGCAGGCGCTCTTGAGCCGCCACAAGTCCTCGCTCAGCTTCAGGGCGCGATAGCTGTCCGTGTCCACGGTCAGTTCAAGGTGCACATTCTGGAAGCCGCACTCGTCCAGCCAGAAGCAGACGCCCACCGGCCCTGCGCACAGCGGAACCTCCTTCATCTTCAGCACCGCCAGAGCCAAGCGCAAGATGAGGTAGGCATCGATGCAGCGCATCTCCTTCTCCTCAAAGAGCGAGGTCAACTGCTGCGCGAGGGCGCCCCAGTCCACGACTTCCTTGTTGTTGACCGGCAAGTCGCATAGGGGCCAGCGATGCACTTTCTCCGGGTGCCTCAACAGATGAACCAAGGCTGCTACCCCTTCGCCCCAGGCGCCGGGCGGGACGGCCGGCAACCCGTCGCCGTGCGGTGCGTCAGTCACGAGCGCCTCGTCCACCGCCACGTCCTTCAACACTGCACTCATCGCGCTCATCCCTTCTCAACTGCACATTCATCCCGAATGCCCTGCAGTCTGACGATGAGCCGGTCGCGATTCACTCCCTCCGAAGGGCGCATCGCCGGGGGATACCGGTTCGAGTAGGCCGGTCCCCCCACGCATATCGATAGTGAGGATGGACGTTCGCGGGGCCAGGCCTTGCCTGACCCGCACGCTCAGTTCAACTCACTCGCCGGCACCACCGGCAGCACGATGCTCGACGGCCGCTGCGGGCCAGCCAGGATGGTCGTCACATTGCCGTTCGCCTGCGCCTGCTGCGGCCCCGGCCAGATGCCCTGCGCCTGGTTGCTCGCGCTGACCGCGATCCGCAGCCGGTGCCCCGCGCGCACCAGCGCCGCCACCGGGAAGACCTCCACCGGCACCAGCATCGGCTCGTTCGCCACCACCGGCTGCGCGGCCGCCGTGGTGAACGGATGCCAGGGCTGGATCATCGTCCCGTTGACGAAGCGCGAGCGGCTCGGATCCACCGCGCGGTGTGCCGCCGACATCAACCCATGCGTCAGCGGCTTGACCGCGCCGGTCGCCGGATCGACGTCGTCGACACGCACCGACAGCGCCGCCTGCGTGCGCGTCGCCGAGATCCACAGGTCCGCCTGGATCGGGCCATTCAGGTAGAGGTCCTGGGCCATCGGCGCGGTCTCGTAGACCGCCGCGCCCTGCAGCGACTCGACGCGCGCGCTGTCCGTGTAGCAGGGCCGCGGCAGCAGCCCCGCCAACCCCAGCGTCCACTGCACCTGGCTGGCCGAGCAGTCGCTGTGATCACGCACCTGCACGCTCGCGGTGAACAGCGTGCCCAGCGCCGTGCCGCGCGCGGCCGTCGGGGCGGGCGGCTCGCTCACGGTCCAGCCCGCCGCCGTCGCCGGCATGCGCGCCGCGAGGCTGCCATCCGGCTGCAGATACCAGCGCTGCGGCGCCATGCGCGGATGCGGCCAATCGCTGGCCGTCGCGAAGCGCGGCGCGCCTTCGCCGTAGCCATCGACGAACTGCGTCACCGCCGGCAGCGCCTGCGCGCCGGTCTCGCGTCCCTGCAGGTACTGGTCGAACCATTGCAGCAGCAGCGAGGTCGTGCTCGGCGGACCGAACGACGGCGCGCCGCCATAGCCGCCCATGCCCGCCTGCACCGACTGCAGATGCGCGCCCGGCAGGATCGCCAGCTTGGCCGGCACGTTGCGCTTGAGCTGCTCGTACAGCAGCGGCTGGTCGCGCTGGAAGATGTCCAGCGACGCGCCGACGATGAAGGTCGGCACGCGGATCTTCCCGGCGCTCTCGATTGGCGAGCGCGAGGCCCAGAAGCCGCCGTCATCGGTCGCGATGCCGCTCGTGCCGGCGACGAAGCCGTCGAAGGTCGGCGCGTACCAGGCGCCGATCGCCGCGACATGGTCGTCGGTGGCCGCGTTGATCTGGCTCGCGAACCAGGGATTGAGCAGCAGTTCCGGCGCATTCGCGACGCTGAGCGACTGTGTCAGCGGCAGCCAGGTGCTGAGGAACTGCGCGTTGAACAGGCCGCCGGTGGCCGCGACGCCGCGGAAGGCGTCGCCCATCGGCACCTGCGCGAAGGCGGCCTTCACCGCCGGATGCTGCTGCCCCGCGGTCAGCAGCGAGCTGATGCCCAGATAGGAGGTGCCCGCCACGCCGATGCGGCCATTGAAGAAGGGCTGCCGCGTGACCCAGTCGACGGCCTCGCGGTAGGCCTGCTGCTCCTCGGCGCCGATGAGCTGCGTGACGCCGCCGCTCATGCCGGTGCCATGCGCGTCGATCGCGACGGTGACGTAGCCGCGCCGCACCATGAACTGGTCCAGCCCGCCGATCAGCAGCGTATTGCCGCCGGCCGGCGTGAAGACGCCGAGGAACTGGCCGACGTCGATCCGATAGGCGGTCTGCGTCAGCACGACAGGGAATCGCCCCGGCTTCGGAAAGCCCAGGAAGTCCGCCGGCATCGACACCAGCACCGCCAGCTGCCGGCCCGAAGACAGCCGGATGAACTGCAGCGGCAGCGTGACCGCGCGCGGGTAGTCGGGCGCCCGCGTATAGGCCGAAGCCGGCCAGGACGCGGTGGCGTTGGCGGTGATCGCGGGATTGGGCGCGCTGAGCGTGCCGCGCGTGCCCAGCGTGGTGGTCTGGGCGAAGGCGCCGGACAGCGGGGCGGCCATCGCGCCCGCCAGCAGGGCGATCGCGCCCGCGCGGGCAATGGCTCGCGGCGCGAGGCGGCGGGGCTTGGAAGAGGCCAGGGTCATCTCTTGTCTCCGTGGCCCGAAGGGTGGGATGGCCGCTCGAGCGGCTCTGTGCGAGTGAGCCGGCGCACCATACCGGTCCCGCGAGGCCGCGGACATGCGGGAAATCAGGAGGCCGATGGGTACGCGGCTTGCCGCGCCCGATCGGCGTGCAGCGCGCGGCCCGGGCCTGATCGGCGCCCGGCCGCTCCGGCGCGCCGGATCGCGCAACTTGTCACGGCCGCGGCGCTTGTCGATGTCGGTTTCCACGGCCGAGACCGCGCTGTAGGTCAAGCCCCTACACGCGCTCCCGCAACCGGCGTTCATCGGGAGATGGCACCGCTGGATGGCGTGCCCGGCCCGGGAAGCAGACCATGGCAGCCATGAAAGTCGCTGTCATCGAAGATCACGTTCCTGTCCGCCAGCTCCTGGTCCGCCGGGCCGAGAAGCTCGGCGGAATCACCGTGGTCGCGCAAGCGTCCGGCGAGGACGAGGCCGTGGAAGCCGTGCTGGCCACCACGCCCGATGTCGTGCTGCTGGACCTGCGGCTGGCGCAGGGCACGGGACTGTCGGTGCTGCAACGCCTGCGCGGCCACGATTACGCGGGCCGCGTCTTCGTGCTGAGCGCAGAGGCCGCCGACACCTGCGCGACCCTGTGCCGTCACCGCGGCGCCGATGCCTTCTACGACAAGGCCTTCGATTTCGAGCAACTGCTCAGCGATCTGCAAGAGCTGTGCCGCCGTGGCGCAGCCCTGGTGACCATGAATGGCGGCATGAACGCCGACCTTTGCGCTGCCGCCCACGGCTGACCGGACCCCCAAGGAGGACCCGCCATGAAGCTCGCCATCTCTCTGCCTTCGCTGCCGAAACTCCCCCGGCTGCCCCGGTGGTCGATGCCGGCGCTGCCGGCGCTGTCCTGGTCCGCCCGCGGCCCCATGGCCCGGTGGCTGCTGGTGGGCAACCTGCTGATGGTCGCGGCGCTGGTCGCGATGTCGGCGCTCAGCTTGTGGAACCTGCGCCTGACCGACACCGACCGGGCCCGCGACGTGGTCGAGAACCTCGCCCAGAACATCGCGGTCGAGGTCGGCGCCGAGATGCGCAACACCGACAACGCACTCGCCACGATCGCGCTGCGCTACCGCAGCGCGCGGCCGTCGCCCGACCAGACCGCGATGGTGGCCCACCTGCTGGAGGAGCAGCGCGGCCTGCTGCCGCAGGTCGCGGCGCTGCGCATCGCCGACGTCAACGGCACCGTCGTCACCGGCCTGATGCCCGGCGAGCGCCCCTTCAACATCGGCGACCGCGCCTACTTCGCCCAGGCCCGGCTGACCGACGCCATGGTCGTCTCCGAGCCGCTGAACAGCCGCACCCAGGGTCACTGGTGCGTGATCCTGGCGCGCCGCCTGATCGACCACGACGGCAAGTTCGACGGCATCGTCTACGCCGTCGTCACGGCGCAGCACTTCGTCGACCGCTTCAGCGGCGTGGCGCTGGGCCCGTCGGGCGCGGTGTCGCTGCGCTCGGAGGGGATGAACCTGGTGGCGCGCTTCTCCGCCAGCGAGCCCAGCTCCACCAAGGGCTTCGGCAAGAAGGCGCTGTCCGACGAGGCGCTGCGCTCGCTCGCCCAGAACCCGGAGCGCGGCGTCTACATCACGCCGACGGCGCTGGACCGCGTCGAGCGCATCACCGCCTACCGCAAGGTGCCGGGCTACGGCATGACGCTGTTCACCGGCATGAGCACCGAGTACTTCCTCGCCGGCTGGCGCGGTCAGGTGGTGCAGCAAGCGCTCCTGGCGGCGCTGGTGGCGCTGGCCGTGGCGGCGGCGTCGGGCCTGATCCATCGCATCCACCGCGGCGAGCGCCGCGCCCGCGACGCGCTGCAGCAACTGGCGCGCGAGCAGGACGCGATGCTGCAGAACGACCTGATCGGCATGGTGCGGATCCGCGATGAACAGGCCGTGTGGGGCAATCCGGCGCTGGAGCGCATGTTCGGCTACGGCCCCGGCGAGCTGGTCGGCCAGCCCTCGCACCTGCTCTTCCTGAGCCAGCAGGAACACGCCCGCGTCCGTGATGCCGGCAGCGCCGCGATCCGCTCGGGCGATCGCTTCCACACCCAGCTGCGCATGCGCCGCAAGGACGGCGGCGAGTTCTGGGTCGACCTGCACGGCACCGTGCTGTCGGAGACCGAATCGATGTGGATGCTGGTCGACATCGACGGCCTCAAGCGCAGCGAGGAACAGGCCCAGCACCTGGCGCTGCGCGATGTGCTAACCAATCTGCCCAACCGGCGCCTGTTCGAGGAGAAGGTCGGCGACGCGATCAACGCGGCGCGCCGCACGGGCCGCGGCTTCGCGGTCTGCTACCTGGACCTGGACGGCTTCAAGCCGATCAACGACCAGCACGGCCACGAAGCCGGCGACGAGGTGCTGACCGAAGTCGCCCAGCGCCTGCAGGACCTGGTGCGCAGCAACGACGTGGTGGCGCGGCTGGGGGGCGACGAGTTCGCGATCCTGCTCTCCGACGTGGCGCGGCCCTCCGATGTCGAGCAGACGCTGCAGCGCTGCCTCTTCTCCATCCAGCGCCGCATCACGCTGGACAGCGGCGAGAAGGTGTCGGTCGGCGCCAGCATCGGCGCGGTGCTGGGCGGCGGCGACGATGGCTGCCGCGAGTTGCTGCACGCCGCCGACGAGGCGATGTACGCGGTCAAGCGCAGCGGCAAGGGCCAGATCCGGCTGGCCGGCCAGGGCCATTCCGAATGGGCGGTGGCGGCATGACCCCGCAATGAGCGACAGCGTCCCGGGCCGTGCGGGCCGCGGGGAAGGGCGACTGGCGTAGCGCCGCGCTCAACCTTTGGGCACGATCGGCCGATGTGACGGGAAGCGCCCTTCGCGGGCCGCGGCGGCGACCGCGCCCGCGCGGGGATGACCTCAAGGTTCAACCAAGGGAGGAAGAATCACATGAACATCGGCACCTGGCGTTTGTCCACGCAGTTGACCGCGTCCTTCGTGCTGCTGGTGGCGCTGTGCGCGCTGGTCGGCGGCATGGGACTGCTGCAGATGAGCCGTGTCCACGACGGCACCACCGAGATCGCCGAGGACTGGCTGCCCAGCATCCAGAGCATGGCGGCGATCCGCGTCAAGGCGAACCAGATCCGGCGCATGGAGCCGGATCACCTGCTCTCCACCGACCGCGAGGAGATGGCCCAGATCGAGCGCGCCATCGAGCACGCCCGCAAGGAGCTGATGGCTGCCGAAAAGGCCTATCAGCCGTTCATCTCGAGTGACGAGGAACGCCGGCTCTACGCCGAGGTGGCCGCGGCGTGCGACCGCTATTTCGCGGCCCAGGAGACGCTGCTGAAGCTCTCCCGCGATGACGGGGCGGACGCCCAGGCGCGCGCCTTCTTCCGCTCGGAGTCGCGCAGCAGCTTCAACACCTGGGTGAAGGCGATCGAGCGCACGGCCGACTACAACGCGCATGGCAGCGAGCAATCGCGGCTGGCCGCCGCCGAGGGCTACGTGGCGGGTCACCGCTGGACGCTGCTGCTGACCCTGGCGGCCGTGGTGCTGGCGGTCGGTCTGACCTGGCTGCTGACGCGTCACGTGCGGCGGCTGCTGGGCGGCGATCCGGCGGAGGCGGCGCAGCTGGTGCGCCGCGTCGCGGCCGGCGACCTCAGCAGCGACATCCACGTCCGCCCCGGCGACCAGCACAGCCTGATCGCCGGCCTGCACGCGATGCAGAGCGCGCTTCGGCAGGTGGTCGGCGGCGTGCGCCAAGGCAGCGAGTCGGTGGCCAGCGCGAGTGCGCAGATCGCGATGGGCAATGGCGACCTGAGCCAGCGCACCGAGGAACAGGCCAGCGCGCTGGAACAGACCGCCGCGACGATGACCGAACTTGGCGAGACGCTCCAGCAGACCTCCGAACATGCGCAGGAAGCAGACCGGCTGGCCCGCTCCGCGAGCGAGGTGGCACAGCGCGGCGGGGCGGTGGTGACACAGTTCGTGGAGACCATGCATGGCATCGACGAGAGCAGCCGCCGCATCGCCGACATCATCGGGACCATCGATGGCATTGCGTTCCAGACCAACATCCTGGCGCTGAACGCGGCCGTCGAGGCCGCGCGGGCCGGCGAGCAGGGCAAGGGCTTCGCGGTCGTGGCGTCGGAAGTGCGCGCGCTGGCGCGGCGCAGCGCCGAGGCGGCCAAGGAAATCAAATCGCTGATCACCGTCAGCGTCGAACGCGTGGAACAGGGATCGGGACTGGTCCAGCAAGCCGGCGCGACGATGTCCGAGATCGTGGCCGCGATCGCACGCGTGACCGACGTCGTCGGCGAGATCAGCAACGCGGCACGGGAACAGTCGGCAGGCGTCAATCAAGTCGGAGAGGCGGTGAGCCAGATGGACCAGGTGACGCAGCAGAACGCGGCACTGGTCGAGGAGTCGGCGGCCGCCGCGGAAAGCCTGCGGCAGCAGGCGGACGCGCTGGTGCAATCGGTCGCGGCCTTCCGGCTGCACTGAGCGTTCCGACCCGCGGGCGCCTTCGCTCAAGCGGCGCGGGGGCCGTGACGCAGCGTGAGCAGGGTGCCCAGGGTGATGGCGGCCGCGGCGAAGGTGGGGCCGCCGAGCGCGCCGATGTGGTCGACCAGCATGCCGCCGCCGATGGCGCCGCTGGCGATGGCGATCTGGAATGCGGCGACGAGCAGGCCGCCCGCGCCCTCGGCCTGGTCCGGCGCGGCGCGGACGATCCAGGTCTGGAAGCCGACCGGGAAGGCGCCGAAGGCGAAGCCCCACAGCACCACGGCGACCGCGGTGACCCAGGTCGAGGAGCCCGCCAGCAACAGGCTGGCCGCCAGCACGACGATCAGCGAGCCGCCCGCGACGATGGCGCGGCGTTCGCTGCGCTCGGCGATGAAGCCGCCGGCCAGGTTGCCGAAGAAGCCGCCGATGCCGTAGCCCAGCAGGATCGCGGAGATGGCGGAGACCGGCAGATGGGTGACGTTCTCCATCAGCGGACGGATGTAGGTGAAGCCGGCGAAGTGGCCCGAGATGACCAGCAGCACCGCCAGCAGCGCGACGCGCACACCCGGCCGCGCGAGCAGCTCGCCCAGGACGCGCAGGTCGGGGTTGTCCTTGGGCGGCAGCTTGGGCAGGGTCAGGACTTGCGCGATCAGCGTGACGAGGCTGAGCGCGCCCGCCGCGATGAAGGCGCTGCGCCAGCCCCAGACCTCGCCCATCCACGCGCCGATCGGCGCGGCGCAGACGGTGGCGACGGAGACGCCGGCCAGGATGACCGACATGGCGCGCGCGAAGAGGTGCTCGGGGACGAGCCGCATCGCCAGCGCCGCCGCCATGGACCAGAAGCCGCCCAGCGCGACGCCCAGGATGACCCGCGCCGCGAGCAGGATGCCCAGGCTGGAGGCGGTGACCGCCATGGCGTTGGACAGGATCAGCAGCAGCGTCAGCGCGACCATGACCAGGCGCCGGTCGAAGCGCCGGGTCAGCAGCGGGATGGACGGCGCCGCGACCGCGCCGACCAGCGCCGTGGCGGTGACGGTCTGGCCGGCCGCCCCGGCGCTGACGCCCAGATCCGCCGCCATGGCGGTGAGCAGGCTGGCGGGCAGGAACTCCGCCGTGACCAGGCCGAAGACGCCCAGCGTCAGCGAGGCGATGGCGCTCCAGTGGGCGTGGCTGGCGCCGGGAAGGGCGGGCGGAAGGGCCGCCGCCGGAGAAACCGGCGGGCGGGCGTCGAGGCAGTCGGTGCAATGGGAAGTCACGGCGGAAGACAGGGCAGTGGCAATGGGGATCAGCTTACGGATAGCATCCCGGCGTTTCCATGACGGAAGAGCCGAAATGCTTGACGAATCCTCCAGAGCTGCCGCCGTCCACGCACCCGTTCATGCCCCCGTTCATGTCCCCGTGACCGGGCCGCTGCCGCCGGCGCCGCTCAAGCCGGCCGACCTGCTCACGCAGATCCTGCTGGGCCTGCGGCTGGAAGGCGTCGAGTACGGCCGCTGCCTGCTGCGCGCGCCCTGGGCCGTGGCCTTCCCGGCGCGCGCCGAGGCGCGCTTCCATTTCGTCGCCCGCGGGGGCTGCTGGCTCAAGACCGCCGGCAGCGCCGAGTGGGTGCGGCTCAATGCCGGCGACGCGGTGCTGCTGCCGCGCGGCAGCGCGCACGTGCTGGCCAGCGCGCCCGACCTGCCCGCCGTGGAGATCGATTCGCTGTCGCGCCGCGCCGTCGCCGACGACATCTATCTCGTCGGCGCGGAGGCCGAGGCCGCGGCCAGGGCGATGCCATCCGCCGAGCCGGTCGACGTGATGTTCTGCGGCGCGATGCGCTTCAACCTCGATCCGCTGCATCCGCTGCTGGCGATGATGCCGGACGCGATGCGCGCCAACGACCTGGCGCGCCGCGACCCCACCGTGCCCGCGCTGCTCGAGGCGATGGAGCGCGAGGTGGCGCTCGATCGCATCGGCGCCTGCGGGATCCTCGCGCGCATGGCCGACGTGCTGGCCGCCAGCATCATCCGCGCCTGGGTGGAGTGCGCCTGCAACGACGCCAGCGGCTGGATCGCGGCCGTGCAGTGTCCCAGCATCGGCAAGGTGATCGCGGCGATCCACGCCGAGCCCGAGCGCGACTGGAGCGTGCCCGAGCTGGCCGGGCTGATGGGCGCGTCGCGCTCGCGCTTCGCCGAGGCCTTCACCCGCACCGTCGGCGAGAGCCCGGCCAAGTACGTGGCCAAGGTGAAGATGTTCCAGGCCCGCCGCTGGATCGCCCACGACGGCATGCGCGTGGCGGTGGCCGCGGATCGGCTGGGCTATGACTCGGAGGCGTCGTTCAGCCGCGCCTTCAAGCGCATCGTCGGCCAGCCGCCCGGCGCGCTGCGCCGCGCCGCCGGGCGCCCGCCGGGGTGACACGGAGCCGGTCCCGGGCCGCCGTCCGCGAGGTCGGCGGCCTCGTTCATTTACGGCTGATTTCAAGCGGTTGCATTGATGTTCCCGCGCGTACCCGGCGTCTCGCGTCCCCCTTGTTCGCGGGGGCTGGAGGTCCGATGGCGACGGGGGCGGGACCCATTCTTGCTATGTCCCCTCCGACCCCGGAATGGAGGGCCCGGGGACCCCTGGAACGAGGCGGTTCCGTCATGGTGCAGGGCTACACTCGCCGCTCTCGCGAACGCGTGAAACGCCTCCTGGACGGGCTCGCGCACAGAAAAAACTACCAAGGTCGACAACATGCAGGTGATCAGGACTCGGGTCCTCGGGATTCAAGCGCGGCGCGCCGGCTCGGCCGCCGCGATCGCGGCGGCCGTTCTTGCCGCAACGATGCTCGCCGCCTGTGGCGGCGGCAGCGGCGCGAAGGCCTCGCAGACCGCGGCCAAGGTGAACAAGGAAGAGATCACCGTCCACCAGATCAACTTCGTCCTGCAGCGCCAGCCCAACCTCAAGCCCGAGCAGGTGGACGCCGCCTCGCGCCAGATCCTGGAGCGCCTGATCGACCAGGAACTCGCCGTCCAGAAGGCCCAGGACCTCAAGCTCGATCGCGATCCGCGGGTGGTGCAACAGATCGAAACCGCGAAGCGGGAGATCATCGCCAGGGCCTATGCTGACCATCTGGGCGAGACGGTGACCAAGCCGACCGACCAGGAAATCAGGCAGTACTACAACGACAAACCGGCACTTTTTGCCGAGCGTCGTATCTACAACTTGCAGGAAATCAACATCGAGGCGAAGCCGGAGCAGTTCGAAACGATCCGCGCCAAGCTCCAGGGTGCCAAGACCCTCCCCGAATTCGTCGACGCGCTCAAGGCCGACAACTTCAAGTTCGTCGGCTCGCAGATGGTGCGCTCGGCCGAGCAGATCCCGCTCAACAACCTGGACGCGATCTCGCGTCTGAAGGACGGCCAGTTCATCATGAACGGCCACCCCGGCGGCCTGACCGTGCTGTTCCTGGCCGGCTCGCAGAGCCAGCCCGCGACCGAGGCGCAGGCGCGCCCCTCGATCGAGATGTTCCTGCTGAACCAGCGCCGCGCCGAGCTCGTCGCCAAGGACATCAAGTCCATGCGCGAGAACGCCAGGATCGAATACGTCGGCAAGTTCGCCGAAGGCGCGGCGTCCGCGCCCGCCGCCGCGCCTGCCGCCTCCGACAGCCCCACCGCCGCCAGCGGTCCGGTGGACAACAACGACCTCGCCAAGGGCCTCGGCATCAAATGAAGCACCTGCGCATTCCTCTCCTTTCGCTGGCCTCGACCGCCGTCCCGGCGCTGCTGGCCGTCTCGCTCGCCACCGGCGCCATCGCGCAGCCCGCCTCGCAGGCGGCGCCGCGAGCGGCCACGGCGCCCGCGCCAGCCGGCCTGTCGACCGGCGCGGCCGCCGAGTACCGCCTGGGCGCGGGCGATTCGATCCGCATCTCGGTGTTCCAGAACCCCGACATGACGCTGGACACGCGCGTGTCCGAGGCCGGCACGATCACCTTCCCGCTGCTGGGCGTGGTGCGCATCGGCGGCCTGCCGGTGAGCGAGGCCGAGGCGCGCATCGCCGACGGGCTCAAGAAGGGCAACTTCGTCAAGCAGCCCCAGGTCACGATCCTGGTGGTGAAGGTCACCGGCAACCAGGCCAGCGTGCTGGGCCAGGTGAACCAGCCCGGCCGCTATCCGCTGGAAGTCGCCGACACGCGCCTGACCGACCTGCTGGCCAACGCCCGCGGCGTCGCGGCCACCGGCGGCGACATCGTGGTGCTCAGCGGCGTGCGCGGCGGCAAGCCGTTCCGCCTCGAGGTCGACCTGCCGACGCTGTTCGGCCCCAATGGCCGCGAGCAGGACGTGGTGGTGCTCAACGGCGACGTGCTGTGGGTCGACCGCTTCCCGATGGTCTACATCTACGGTGAAGTCCAGAAGCCCGGCCAGATCCGCCTGGAGCGCGGCATGACGCTGCTGCAGGGCCTGGCCGCCGGCGGTGGCCTGACGCTGCGCGGCACCGACCGCGGCATCCGCGTGCATCGCAAGGACGCCTCGGGCAAGGTGCAGGAAATCAAACCCGCGATGGACGAGCCGCTGAAGGACGGCGACGTGGTGTTCGTCCGAGAAAGCCTGTTCTGAGTTGTGTGATGCCGGGCGCTCAAGGCCCGGTCCAGGAGGTCCCGTGACGCCAAGCAAACTGTTTTCCATCCTGCGCGCGCGCTGGTCCATGGTGGTCCTCGTGGTGCTGCTCACCACGCTGACCGCCTTCTGCGTCAGCCTGGTGCTGCCCAAGAAGTACGTCGCGACGGCCTCGGTGGTGGTGGATGCCAAGCCCGATCCGATCTCGGCGCTGATCTATCCGGGCCTGGCCTCGCCGGCCTTCATGAACACGCAGGTCGACGTGATCGGCAGCGACCGCGTGGCGCTGCGGGTGGTGCGCGACCTGCGCCTGGCCGAGGTGCCCGCGATCCGCGAGCAGTGGCAGACCGCCACCGGCGGCGAGGGCACGATCGAGCAGTGGCTGATCAACTTCCTGCAGACCAACATGGACGTGAAGCCCTCCAAGGAGAGCAACGTCCTGACGGTGGCCTACCGCGCGCCGGATCCGCAGTTCGCCGCGGCGCTGGCCAACGCCTTCGTCAAGGCCTACGTGTCCACCACGCTGGACCTGCGCGTGGAGCCCGCGCGCCAATACGCCGGCTACTTCGACCAGCAGGCCAAGGTGGCGCTGGAGAAGCTCGAGGCCTCGCGCGCCAAGCTGTCGGCCTATGAGCGCGAGCACGGCATCATCGCCAGCGACGAGCGCCTGGACGTCGAGAACAACCGCCTGGTGGAGCTGTCCTCGCAGCTGGTGGCGCTGCAGGCGCTGTCGGCCGAGTCCGGCAGCCGCCAGGGCCAGGCCGCCCGCGGCGCGGACCAACTGCCCGACGTGCTGTCCAACCCGGTGGTGATGCAGCTCAAGTCCGACCTGAGCCGCGCGGAGGCCAAGCTGCAGGAGCTGGGCACGCGCTACGGCGACAACCACCCGCAGGTGATCGAGGCCAAGGCCTCGGTGGCGGACGTGCGCAGCAAGCTGCGCGCCGAGATCGGCCGCGTCAGCGGCGGCGTGACCGTCACCAACAACATCAACAAGCAGCGCGAGAGCGAGATCCGCGCCCAGCTCGAGGCGCAGCGCGAGAAGGTGGCCAAGCTCAAGGCCGCGCGCGACGACGCCAGCGGCCTGATGCGCGAGGCCGAGAGCGCCCAGCGTGCCTACGAGAACATCACCACGCGGCTGACGCAGACCAGCCTGGAAAGCCAGACCACGCAGAGCAACGTGAACGTGCTGACCGAGGCGGTGCCGCCGCTCAAGCCCTCGTCCCCCAAGCTGCTGCTGAACACCGCGCTGGCCTTCGTCGCCAGCGTGATCCTGGCGGTGGGCATCGCGCTGCTGCAGGAGATGCGCGATCGCAAGGTCCGCGACGCCGACGACGTCATGGCCGTGCTGCCGCTGCCGATGCTGGGTGTGCTGCCCGCGCCGGGCAAGCGCGTGTCGGCGCTGCCCTCGGCCGAGCGCCGCCTGCTGGGACACACGTCCCGCACTTCCCGGGGAGCCGCGTGATGTCGGACCTGCAGGAACCCATTTCCCTGGCTCAAGGCAACCCCGTGGACGGACCTCTGAACAAGCCCGCAAGCGCTGGCGTGCATGACCGCTCGATCGGCTCGATCATCGCGGAGACCCGCAACCTCAGCGCCGATCAGGTCGAGCGCGTGCTGCAGTACCAGCGCGAGCGCGGCATCCGCTTCGGCGAGGCCGCGGTGGCGCTGGGCTACGTCAACGCCGAGGACGTGCTGGAGGCGCTGTCCAAGCAGTTCCACTACCCGTACGCGCCGAGCGAGCGCAAGAGCCGCAGCCCGGAGCTGGTGGCGCTGAACCAGCCGTTCTCGTCGCAGGCGGAAGTGTTCCGCGGCATCCGCAGCCAGATCACGATGCGGCTGTACCGCGAGAACGAGGCGCGCCGCGCGCTGGCGGTGATCAGCCCCGATTCGCTGGACGGCAAGAGCTACTTCGCGGCCAACCTGGCCGTCACGCTGGCGCAACTTGGCGGCCGCACGCTGCTGGTGGACGCGGACCTGCGCCGTCCGCGCCAGCACGAGATCTTCGACATCAAGAACCAGTCGGGCCTGTCCTCGATCCTGTCGGGCCGCAGCGAGCCGCGCGTGATCCAGCAGGTGGAGGGGCTCAACAGCCTGTTCGTCCTGCCGGTCGGCGCGGTGCCGCCCAATCCGGTGGAACTGCTGGAGCGCCCGGCTTTCGGGCTGCTGATGCGCGAGCTGGCGGTCAAGTTCGACCATGTGCTGGTGGACACCTCGGCCGGCCAGTACGGCGCGGACGCGGCCATCGTCGCCTCGCGCTGCGGCGCCGCGCTGGTGCTGGCGCGCCAGAACAAGTCGCGGGTCACCGCGCTGCAGGATCTGACCGACAGCCTCGACGGCATGTCGACGACGCTCGTCGGCACCGTCATGAACCAGTACTGACCCCGACAGCCGGCGCGGTGCCGATTTGGGCGCCTCGCGTTGTTGCAAATCCTCGCCATAGCTGGGCTATGGCTGCGGTTTGCGCCTAGCGATGCATCCCAAATCGGCACCGCGCCGGCCGTCGGGGCAGGTGGAGTTTTCGGGCCCCTCCGCGTTCGGGTCGGGACCTTTTACGCGGAAATTGCAGTGAAAGTCATGGCTAGCAACATGTTCCTCCGCGCCGCAGACCGCGCCGCGCCGGGCTCGGGGCCCGGCTTCCTGGCGGCCAACCGGCTGGCGCTGGCAGCGCTGGCCATCGGCCTGGCGCTGCTGTACGTGCCCACGGTGATCGACTTCATCCACGGCCCGTGGCGCGGCGACCGCAATTCCCACGGCCCGATCGTGCTCGCGCTGTCGGCCTGGTACTTCTACTTCCAGACCCGCCGCCTGCGCGGGCAGGGCGAGACCTTCCAGACCCGCCCCGCGCCGCTGGCCGGCTGGACCGTGCTGGTGCTGGGGCTGGCGGCCTATGTGCTGGGCCGCTCGCAGTCGCTGGCGCTGCTGGAGATGGGCTCGCTGCTGCCCGTCCTGCTGGGCCTGGCGCTGCTCCTGGCCGGCCCGGCGATCGCGCGCCGCTACTGGTTCGCGTTCTTCCTGCTGCTGTTCGCGGTGCCGCTGCCGGCCTCCATCGTCGACGTCATCACCCAGCCGATGAAGCTGGCCGCGTCCTGGGGCGCGGAACACCTGATGTTCGCGCTGGGCTATCCCGTGGCGCGCGCCGGCGTGATCCTGCAGGTCGGGTCCTATCAGCTGATGGTGGCCGACGCCTGCGCGGGCCTGAACTCGCTGTTCACGCTCGAGGCGCTGGGCCTGCTCTACATGAATGTCGTGCGCCACGAATCGGTGTTCCGCAACATCGCGCTGGCCGTGCTGATCGTGCCGATCTCCTATTGCTCCAACGTGATCCGCATCCTGATCCTGGCCCTGCTGACCTACCACTTCGGCGACGACGTGGGGCAGGGCTTCATGCATGAGTTCTCCGGCATGGCGCTGTTCCTGACGGCGCTGATGCTGATCGTGGTCGTCGACGGGTTGCTGCGCACGCTGTCGCTGCGCTGGGACCGCTGGCGCGGCAAGGAGGCGGCATGAGCGCGCCCGTGACGTCCCAGGCCCCCATGCCCGCATCACCGGCCGCGCCGCTGCCGCGCCTGTCCGTCGCCGTGTGCCTGTGCGGCGTGGCGCTGATGGCCGCTGCCGCGGGCGGCGCCTGGCTGGCGACGCCGCGGCTGCAGGCGATGCACGGCGCGCCCAGCCTGGACGCGACCGTGCCCAAGGCCTTCGGCGACTGGCGCGTGGTGCAGGACAGCGTGCCGCAGGTCGACGTGTCGCAGGGCGTGGAGACGGTGCAGGAACAGCCCTACGACCAGACGGTGATGCGCACCTACGTCAACAGCCAGGGCGAGCAGGTGATGCTCGCGCTGGCCTGGGGCGAGCGGCAGCGCCAGGACGTCAAGGTGCACCGCCCCGAGGTCTGCTATCCGGCGCAGGGCTATGCCGTGCGCCGCATCGGCGACGGTGCCCCGGTGGCCACCGCCGGCCGCGCCGAGCCGGTGCCCACGACGCAGCTGCTGGCCGAGGCGCGCGGCGGCGGCTACGAGTCGGTGCGCTACTGGATCCGCATCGGCACGCAGTACGGCGGCGACGGCATGGCCGCGCGCTGGTACATCCTCAACGAAGGCTTCCGCGGGCGCATTCCCGACGGCATGCTGGTGCGCGCCTCGCAGCGGCTGACGCAGGCGGACGGCGCCGCGCGCTCGCAGGCGGTGATGGAAGGCTTCCTGCGCGAGCTGGTCGCCGCGGTGCCCGCGGGCACGCGGACCCTGCTGGTGCGCTGAGGACGGGGCCGCAACGACGATGGGACGGCAGCGATGAGCGCGGTGGGATGGAGTTCGGGCGGATGGATGTCGGCCGCCTGGCGCCGCTGGCGGGATGGCCTGGAGGGCATGTCCGCCGCGGGGCTGGCGGGACTGCTCGCCGGCGCGGTGGCGGTCGGCGTGCTGACGGTGCTGGTGGGCGGCTTCGCCTCCGAGAAGCCAGTGATGATGGCCGTGCTGCCGCTGATGCTGCTGACGGCCTTCCTGTTCCTCTACAGCCGCGAGGCCTTCCTGCTCGTGGTGCTGCTGGTGCGCGCCGGCGCCAACCCGGTCTTCGAGGAGACCCGCCTGGCCGCGATCGGCGGCCTGGGCGGCCTGCTCAACGCGCTGATCATCGTGCTGGCGGGCATCATCATCGCGCGCGATCCCAAGCGCGTGCCGCGCATCGCCTGGATGGTGTGGCTGCCCTTCGTCGTGGTGCAGGCGCTGGGGCTGGTGTATTCGCCGGACCGCATGCAGGCGGTGCGGCTGTATCTGGGCCAGCTGTCGGTGGTGGCGCTCTTCCTGGTCAGTTTCTATCTCGTGAGGGAAGAAGCGGATCTGAACAAGATGCTGAAGCTGGTCACCTGGTCGTCGGTGCCTGTCGCAGTTGTCACCCTGATTTACATCGGCCTGGGCAAAACGGCTGGTAGCGTGGACGGCTTCGAAGCCGCGGCCAGCCGGTACGGCGGTCCCTTCCCTCACGCCAACATCCTGGCGTTCTATCTCGTGCTGTCCGTGGGCGTCCTCTTCTATCGCTGGAAGAGCGGTCTGGCCGGCCGCGGTCTGCTGGCGACCGCGACGGTGCTGCTCTACATGCTGCTGCTGATCGGGCTGCTGTTCGCGACCAAGACGCGCAGCGCCTGGATCTCGGTGCTGTTCATCTTCGTCGTCTACGGCGTGTTCCGCGAGCGGCGCTACCTGGTCTACCTGGTCATCGGCGGCATGCTGGCCATGCTGATCCCCGAGGTGCGCGAGCGTGTCACCGGCCTGGCCGAGGGCAATCAGGTCGTGCAGTACGCCAAGCTCAACTCCTTCGCCTGGCGCAAGCTGCTGTGGGCCGACGCGCTGTCGTGGATGGCCACCTCGCGCTATGTCTTCGGCTACGGCGCGGAGTCCTTCCTGTTCCACTCGCAGACCTTCTTCTCGATGGCCGGCGGCCGCAGCTGGGGCGCGCACAGCGCCGTGGTGCAGATGTTCTTCGAGTACGGCGCGGTCGGTGTCGCGTCCTATGTCTGGGTGTTCCTGGCCACCGCGCGGCTGCTGCGTCCGCTGCTGTCGGTGCGCTTCCTGCTCGCGCTGATCGCGCTGGCGCTGCTGCTGGCCAACTTCCTGGTCTCGCTGTCGGACAACATGCTGTCCTACCTCATCTACAACTGGTACTTCTGGTTGACGATGGGCGCGGTGTGCGCGCTGTCCTGCCGCATCGCCGGCGCGGCCGATCCGCGCCAGCGCCGGCCCTGGGGCATCCGGCCCAGCCGCTACCGCCCGCGCGAGGGCCGCGCGCCGCTGACCGACTTCCCGGCCACGCTGCCGCGTGTGAGCGAGTTCTCGATCACGCAGCCGATGCCCGCGATGGAGCGCGGACGATGAGCCGCGAGGACCGTCCCGTCCTTGCGCCGGCCCCCGCGCATGGCGAGCGCGAGCCGGTGCTCGACGGCGTGCGCGCCATCAGCATCCTGGCGGTGCTGTGGACCCACCTGTTCCCGCTGCGGGTGGGCGGCGTGGCGCTGAACGAGTCGCTGGGCATCTTCGGCATGGCGCTGTTCTTCATCCTGTCGGGCTATCTGATCACGGGCCAGTTGCTGAAGCAGCCGCCGGTGTCGTCCTTCGTCGCGCGGCGCCTGCTGCGCGTGGTGCCGGCCGCGTGGATCTGCCTGGCGGTGGTGTGGTGGGTGCGGCCGGTGAGCCTGGACACGGCGTTGAGCTACCTGCTGTTCTACGCCAACCTGCCGCCGCAGCGCCTGGTGCCGCCGGTGGACCATTTCTGGAGCCTGTGCCTGGAAGTGCAGTTCTACATGCTCGCCGCGCTGATGTTGTGGCTGCGCGTGCGCGCGATCTGGTGGCTGTTCCCGGCGCTGCTGCTGGGCGCGACCGCGATGCGCGTCGGCTATCAGGTGACCGCCTCCAGCGTCACCTGGTTCCGCTGCGACGACCTGCTGGCGGGCGCCTGCCTGGCGCTGCTGATGCACTCGCGCCACTGGCCGGCCGCCAAGGCGCAGCTGGCGCGTGCCGGCATGATCCCGCTGCTGCTCGTGGCGTTGCTGGCCGCGAGCTTCCTGCCGCATCCAGGCGTCAATCCGCTGAGCTTCCTGCGCCCGTATCTGGCCGCGGCCTTCGTCGCGGCGCTGCTGTCGCAGCCGGCGCACCGGCTCTCGCGCGTGCTGGGCGGCGCGGCCTTCTCGTACATCGCCACGGTCTCCTACGCGCTCTACATCTGGCATTTGCCGCTGGCCGCGACCTGGCTGGGCAGCGGCGACGTGGTCACCAAGTACCTCAAGCGCCCGCTGCTGCTGCTGGCGCTGTTCGCGATCGCGCATGTGTCGACCTTCCAGGTTGAACGCCGCTTCAATGACCTGGCCAAGCGGGTCGGCGCCGGCCGCCGCGCGCCGGCCGCGGCCGAAGGGAGCGCGCGATGAGCGCCGCGCGCGCCCCGCGGCGGGCCCGTGACGATGCCGACTGGCAGGCCGACCTGGCCCGCTGCGGCGGCCCGGCCGCGCTGCGCCGCGAGCAGTCGCTGTGGGCGCTGCGCGTGTACCGCTACGGACGCCGTGTCGACGCGATGCCCGAGGGCTTCGCGCGCCGCTGGCACACGCGCGCCTATTGGCTCGCGTTCCGCGCGGTGGAGACGCTGACCGGCATCAGCCTGCCCAAGGAGTGCCGCATCGGCCCTGGGCTTCGCATCTGGCACTTCGGCAATGTGTTCGTGCATCCGCAGACCGTGATCGGCGCGCGCTGCACGCTGCGTCAGGGCGTGACGCTGGGCAACCGCGTCGCCGACGGCCCCTGCCCGGTGCTGGAGGACGGCGTCGAGCTCGGCGCCTATGCGCAGGTGCTGGGCGGCGTGCGTCTGGGCGCGGGCTGCAAGGTGGGCGCGATGTCCGTGGTGCTGCGCGACGTGCCGCCGGGCGCCACCGCGGTGGGTAATCCGGCGCGCATCGTCGCGCGCGAGGCGGGGGCGGCCACGTCCGGCGGGGCCGATGCCGCGCCGGACGCGGCCGCGCAGCCGATGACGATGGAGGACTGAGACATGGCCTGGAATCGACGCCGCTGGTGTGCCACCGCGGGACTCGGACTGAGCGCTTGCGCCCTGCCACAGGCGCTGCTGGCCGCGGCCGACAAGCGCGCGGCGCCCGCCGACCGCGGCGATCACGGCGAGCGCTTCGGCACCGTGCTGCGGCCCTTCTCGGCGCAGTCGCCGTGGAACTGCCGGCCCGTCGAGCCGGTGCTGGACGATTGGGAGATTCCCAAGGCCTCCTACGTGCCGGCGCTGGAGTCGGGCAAGTGGTCCACCGGCGTCTTCGTCTGCCAGCCCGATGACCAGCCGATGCGCGTGGTCGGCCTGCCGGGCCAGAAGGGCGTCTGGGATCCGGACGCCGAGACCACGCAGCCCGAGATCGTGCTGCCGCGCTGGCCCGCCAGCGTGCTGCCGGCCACGGGCTCGGATGGCCATGCCGACATCGTCGATGCCGAGGCCGGCATCATCCATTCCTTCTTCCGGCTGATCCGCGTCGACGACCAGTGGTGTGCGAAGCAGTACGCCTGGACGCGGCTGGATGGACGCGGCTGGGGCGACCCGGCGCACTACTTCCAGGGCGCGCGCGCGGCCGCCGTGCCGACCATGGGCGGCCTGCTGCGCCGCCATGAGCTGGAGGAGGGCGCCGGCCCGATCCGCCACGCGCTGGCCCTGTCGCTGACCTTCAACGGGCTGAGCGCGGATCCGGGCTATGTCTTCCCGGCCACCTCGGCCGACGTGGGCCTGAGCAACAACAACGGCCGCATCCCCGAGGGCGCGCTGATGATGCTGCCGCCCGACTTCGACGTGTCCAAGGTCGACGATCCGCGGCTGCGCCGCATCGCCGAGGCGCTCAAGGTCTATGGCGGTTATGTCGTGGACCGCAACATCGGCACGCCCTTCGTCGTCTACGCCGAGATCGGCAGCAACGCCAAGCTGCACAGCGCCACGGTCTGGAACCGGCGCGCGGCGAGCGACCTCGAGGTCATGCGCGCCGCGTTGCGCCGCGTGACCTCGGCCAAGGGCTACCTGGACGGCAACGGCCGCCCGGTGGACCTGCGCGAGCCGATGAACCTGCTGTCGATGCGCGGGGCCTGGCGCTCCGAGCGCGACGACGCGCAGGCGCGCTTCGAGACCTGGCAGCAGGCGGTGGTCGTGAAGGACGCCAAACCGGGGCTGACGGTGGTGAACACCAGCGGCCGCCAGATCACCGCGGTGACCTGGGCCAAGCCGCAGCCGGGCCAGGCGATGCGGCTGACGGCGCGCACCGGCAACGGCGCGACGCTGCGCCTGCAGCTGCGCGGCGCCGGCGGCGGCGACGCCAAGTCCGGCGGCTGGACCTTTGACAGCGGCGACCTGGCCGACGGCAAGTCGGTCAGTTTCGAGTGGCCGGACAAGTTCGCGGGCTCGCGCCTGGTGGTGCGCGCCACCGCGCCGGGCGATTGCTGGGCCCGCGGCGACCTGCTGACGACGGCCTGAGGCGCTTGCGCCGATCAGGGAGAAAACGAGTGATCACGACGAAGTTCGATGCCAAGCAGGCCAGCGGCCTGCCCCCCACCACGCCCGGCGCGGTGGCCGGTTCCCCGGCGCAGGCCGGCGGCACGCGGCCGCGCGTGGGCTACCTGGTCAACCATTACCCCAAGGTCAGCCACACCTTCATCCGGCGCGAGATCCTCGCCGTCGAGAAACAGGGCATCGAGGTGTTCCGCATGGCGGTGCGCGGCTGGGACGACCCCGCGCCCGATCCGGTCGACCAGATCGAGAAGGGCAAGACCCACTACCTGCTCAAGGACGGGATGGGGCGGCTGGCCAGCGCGACGCTGTCGATGGCGCTGAGCTCGCCCGGGCGCTTCCTGTCGGCCCTCAAGCTCGCGCTCAAGCTCAGCCGCCGCGGCGATCGCCCCTGGCCCTATCACCTGATCTATCTGGCCGAGGCCTGCGTCGCCGTGCCGATGCTGCGCGCGGCCGGCGTGACCCACCTGCATGCGCACTTCGCGACCAACCCGGCCGAGCTGGCCGCGCTGATCGAGGCGCTGGGCGGCCCGACCTACAGCCTGATGGTCCACGGCTCCGAGGAGTTCGACCGCCCGGCCTCGCTGTACCTGGGAGAGAAGATCAAGCGCGCGCGCTTCGTCGCGGCGATCACCTCGTTCTGCCGCAGCCAGCTGTTCCGCTGGTGCGACCCGGCCGACTGGCCCAAGATCCAGCTCGTGCGCTGCGGCCTGGACCCGGAGTTCCACCAGATCGAGGCCCCGCCGCCCAGCGGCCACCGCCTGGTGGCGGTGGGCCGGATGTCCGAGCAGAAGGGCTATCTGCTGATGATCGAGGCCGCCGCCCGCGTGGTGCGCGAGGTGCCCGACTTCGAACTCGTGCTGGCCGGCGATGGCGAGATGCGCCCGCTCATCGAAGCCCGCATCGCCCACTTCGGCCTGCAACGCCACGTGCGCATCACGGGCTGGATCTCGAGCGCCCAGGTGCGCGAGGAGATCCTGGGCGCGCGCGCGATGGCGGTGTCCAGCTTCGCCGAGGGCCTGCCCGTGGTGATGATGGAAGCGATGGCGCTGGGCCGTCCCTGCGTCAGCAGCTGCATTGCCGGCATTCCCGAGCTGGTGCGCGACGGCGAGAACGGCTGGCTGGTGCCGGCCGGCGACGCGCAGGCGCTGGCCGACGCGATGGTCGCCTGCCTGAGGCTGGACGACGCCGAGCTGCACCGCATCGGCCAGGCCGCGCGCGCCGCGGCGCTGGCGCGGCACGATGTCGACCGCGAGGCCACGGTGCTGGCCGGCCTGTTCCGCGAGCACGTCTTCAAGGAGCGCGCGCATGCCTGAGCTGCTGCAGGGCCTGCCCTGGCTGATCGTGCTGCTGTTGAGCGCGCTGGCCGCGGCGCCGGCGCTGCTGGTGCTGGCGCAGGTGCTGCTGGCGCTGCTGCCCGATCGCCGCGCGCTGCCGGAGTTCCCGCGGCCGCCGCGCATCGCCGTCGTCATGCCGGCGCACAACGAGGGCCGCGGCCTGCGCCCGACGCTGATGCAGGCGCTGGCGCAACTGGGCGCGACGGACCGCATCGTGGTCGTGGCCGACAACTGCAGCGATGACACGGCGGCGCAGGCGCGCGAGTTCGACGTCACCGTGGTCGAGCGCACCCATGCCACCGAGCGCGGCAAGGGCTACGCGCTGGACTTCGGCGTGCGGGCGCTGGAGCGCCTGGCGCTCGAGACCGGCCAGGCGCCGGACGTGGTGATCATCCTGGACGCCGACTGCACGCTGGGCGCGCGCCTGCTGCCGCGCATCGCCGCGGTGGCGCACGCCACGGGCCGGCCGGTGCAGGCGACCTACCTGATGTCGGCGGCCAACGAGGGCCTGAAGGCGCGCGTGGCCGAGTTCGCGATGCGCGTGAAGAACCTGGTGCGGCCGCGCGGCATGCACCAGGTCGGCCTGCCTTGCGGCTTGTATGGCACCGGCATGGCCTTCCCGTGGGACGTGGCGGTGCAGGCGCCGCTGGCCAGCGGCCACCTGGCCGAGGACATGCAGCTGGGCGTGCGCCTGGCCCAGCTGGGCGCGCCGCCGCTGCTGTGCGAGGACGCGCTGGTGACCAGCGTCTTCGCCAAGAGCAGCGAGGGCGAGGCCAGCCAGCGCACCCGCTGGGAGCACGGCCACCTGGCGATGCTGGTGGGCGAGGGCCCGCGGCTGCTGTGGCAGTCGATGCGTCCGGGCCGCGGCGCGCAATTGCTGCAGGTGATGGACATGCTGGTGCCGCCGCTGGCGCTGCTGGGCATGCTGCTGGCGGGCTGGACCCTGGTCCAGTTGTTGCTCGCGCTGCTGCTGGGATGGACGGCGCCGCTGGCGGTGTCGCTGCTGGGGCTGGGCGGCCTGCTGCTGGCCATCGCGCTGGCGCAGCACCGCTGGGCCGCCGACATCCTGACGCTGGGCGAGCTCGCCCGCGCGCCGCTGATCCTGCTGGCCAAGGTCCCGCTGTACCTGCGCTTCATCGTGAAGCGTCAGGTGGACTGGGTGAGAACCAAGCGAGATGTCTGATCCGATGAGCGCCATTCCCTCTTCCTCGAGCGCCGCGGCCGGCGCGTCCGCCGCGGCGCTGCCGACCATCCAGGTCGACGGGCTGCCCTTCGTCGCGACCACCGTGCCGCCCCTGACCGCCCACATCGTCGACGAGGCCGGCGCCGGCCGCGGCGGCTGGGTGGTCACGCCCAACATCGACATCCTGCGCCGCTGGCGCATCGAGCCGGCCTTCCGCGCGCTGGTGGCCGACGCCACCATCTTCACCGCCGACGGCCGCCCCATCGTCTGGGCCAGCCAGCTGCAGGGCACGCCGCTGCCGGCGCGGCTGACGGGCTCCGACCTGTTCGTCGCGCTGATGGAAGCCGCCGCCCGCGCGGGGCTGCGCATCGCGCTGATCGGCGGCAACGAAGGCACGGCCGAAGCCGCCGCGGCGCGCCTGATCCCCGAGGCGGTGGCCGCCGGCCGCGTGCGCACGCTGTGCCCGCCCTTCGGCTTCGAGCAGCAGCCGCAGGAGATGGCGCGGCTGGAATCGCTGCTCACCGGCTGGCAGCCGCAGATCGTGTTCATCGGGCTGGGCTCGCCCAAGCAGGAGAAGCTGATCGCGCGGCTGCGCGCGCTGGCGCCGCGCGCCTGGTACCTGGGCGTGGGCGTGAGCTTCAGCTTCGTGGCCGGCGACGTGAAGCGCGCGCCCGGCTGGATGCAGCGCAGCGGCCTGGAATGGGTGCACCGCCTGGTGCAGGAGCCGGGCCGCCTGGCGCGCCGCTACCTGGTGGACGGCATCCCCTTCGCGGCCGGGCTGCTGTGGCGCTCGGCGGCGCGGCGCGGCCGCCGTCCCGCGGGCCCCGCGCATTGAGCGCGGCCCGCGCCTTCCCGATCCTCTTTCCGGACTCCGCATGACCGACTTCCTGTTCAACGGCTATTACGGCTACCGCAACACCGGCGACGACGTGTTCTGCGTCGTCGCCGACTGGGGCAGCCGCAAGTACTGGGGTGCGCGCGAGCTGGCCTTCGTCGCGACCGAGCTGCCGGTGCTGAGCCAGCCCGCCCAGGCCATCATCCCGGTGGAGCGCCGCTACCCCGGCCAGCAGACGGTGTCGCGCACGCTGTCGGGCCTGGGTGCGCGGCACATGGTGTATTTCGGCGGCTCGACGCTGCACTCGCCGCAGGAGCTGTGGGTCAACCTGCTGCGCCAGTCGCTGGTGCAGAAGGTGGGCCGCAAGTCGATCGCGGCGGCCGGCGTGTCGGTGGGGCCATTCAAGTCCGCCGAGGGCGAGCGCGAGATCCGCAAGCTGATCGGCGAGATGAGCTACATCGCCGTGCGCGACCGCGCCTCGTTCGAGATCGTCAAGGCGATGAACGTCGACACGCCGGTGATCCAGGCCTTCGATCCGGCGCTGCTGATGCTGGACGTGATGAAGGATGCGCCCGCGCCGGTGCTGCCCGAGCGCCCCGCCGGCCGGCCGGTGATCGGCGTCAGCGTCTGCAACGTCGAGCGCTACTACGGCAACGGCAAGCTCGAGAACGAGCGCCGCCGCGTGGCCTCGGTCAAGGCGACGGTGAAGGCACTTGCGCAGGAGGGCTTCGCGCTGCGCTTCTTCGTGTTCAACGGCCATGCGGCCTCGGGCGACGATGCCGTCACCGACGAGGTGATCGCGTCGCTGGACGGCTACCCGCATGTGGAGCGCCTGCCCTACGACAACGACCCGAAGCGCGTCTACGCCGAGCTGGCGCGCTGCGACGCGATCTTCGGCGTGCGGCTGCACGCCTGCATCCTCGCGTACACCGCGGGCGTGCCCTTCATCCTGGTCGAGTACCACCGCAAGTGCGGCGACTTCCTCGATGAGATCGGCTATCGCGCCGAGGGCCGCGTCGGCGATGCGACCGAGGATCCGATGGAGGCCGCGCGCCGCATCGCCCGGCTGGCCATCGGCGGGCGCGCCGCGCCGCCGTGGACGCGCTCGATCCAGGACTCCTGCGAGATGGCGCGGCTGAACTTCACCGCGGCCCCTTATCACGAGGGCCGTCACGAAGGACGTCACGAGGGCCGCCGCTGATGCCGACCGCTGTCCCGATGCCCGCCGCCCCGTCCGACGGGCGGCCCCGCGTGTCCGTCGTCATCCCGCTCTACAACAAGGAAGGCCAGATCGCCCGCGCGATCGCCTCGGTGCAGGCGCAGACCTTCCAGGACTTCGAGATCGTCGTGATCGACGACGGCTCCAAGGACGGCGGTCCGGCCCTCGTCGCGGCGATGAGCGATGCGCGCATCCGCCTGTACCGCCAGCCCAACGGCGGCGTGTCGGTGGCGCGCAACCGCGGCGTCGAGCTGGCGCGCGCGGACGTGGTCGCCTTCCTCGATGGCGACGATGCCTGGTATCCCGACCACCTCGAGCGCCTGTGGCAACTGCGCGCCGATTTCCCCGGCACCCTTGCCTGGGCGATGAACTACCACGTGGTGGCGCTGGACGGCACGCTCACGCCCGGCGTGTCGGTCGTGACCGAGCCGCGCGTGGTGCTGACGCCGGAGAACTTCTTCCGCATCGCGCGGCATGGCACGCCGGTGTTCTCGTCGGCGGTGGCGGTGGACCGCGACGCGCTGCGCCGCGTCGGCGGCTTCCCGGCCGGCGTGCGCCTGGGCGAGGACCTGGACACCTGGATCCGGCTGCTGTTCTCGGGCCCGATCGCCTTCGACGCGCGGCCCGGCGCCTTCTATCACGCCGACGGCGACGACCGCGCGCTGGTGCGCAACCCGCCGCCGGCGCGCTACGTGTTCTTCGACACCGACGAGGCCTGGATGCGCGCCCATCCCGAGGCCACGCAGGTGGCGCAGGACATCGAGGCCTTCCACGATTTCTTCCGCCTGGCCCATGCCCATCACCAGATCAAGTGGGGCGACAAGGCGGCGGGCCGCGAGGTGCTCAAGAGCTGCCGCACCGGCGCCTTCGCCGCCGAGCGCGACCGGCTGATGCGCATGAGCCTGCTGCCGCAGCCGCTGTACCGCGCGCTGGGCCGGCTGCTGGCCTCGCTGCGCGGCCGCGCGCCCGCGGCGCAGGCGTCCCGGAGCTGAGGCCGTGTCGCAAGGCAAGCTCGGGGCCAACCTGGTCAGCAATGTCGCGTTCTTCGCGCTGAACATCGTCGTCTCGCTGTGGCTGGTGCGCTACCTGGTGCATCAGCTCGGCGTGGCCGCCTACGGCCTGGTGCCGCTGGCCGTGACGGTGGCGGGCTACTTCAACGTGATCACCGCGGGCCTGAACGCGGCGGTGGGGCGCCATCTCACCGTGGCGATGAGCAGCGGCGACGACGCGCGGGCCAACGGCATCTTCAATTCGTCGCTGTGGGCGTCGGCGCTGGTCGGCCTGCTCATGTGCGTGCTGGGACTGCCGCTGCTGAGCCAGATCGCCCACTGGATCGAGGTGCCGGCCGGCTGGGAGCGCGATGCCGGCTGGCTGTTCTTCCTGACGGTGGGCGGGCTGGCGGTGACCACGCTGGGCACGCCCTTCCAGTCGGTGGTCTACAGTCGCAACCGCTTCGACCTGCAGAACCTGGGCAACATCCTCGGGCTGGTGGCGCGCGTGGCCGTCGTGGTGGCGCTGTTCCAGCTGACCGCGCCGCGGCTGTGGCATGTCGGCGCCAGCGTGCTGTGCGCCGCGCTGGCCACGATCGCCGTGGTCATCGTGGCCGCGCGCCGGCTGGCGCCCGCGCTGCGGCCGCGTCCGGGCGAGTTCTCCTGGCCGCTGGTCAAGGAGATGGGCGGCACCGGCGGCTGGATCTTCATCAGCCAGATCGGCACGCTGCTGCTGATCAACATCGACCTGCTGGTGGCCAACAAGGTGGTCGGCGCCGCCGCGGGCGGGCAGTACGCGCTGGTGCTGCAGTGGTCGATGCTGCTGCGCAACTTCGCGCTGGTGGTGTCGGGCGTGTTCGGGCCGACGGTGCTGACGCTGCATGCGCAGGGCCGGCTGGACGAGATGATCGAGTACGCCCGCGCGTCGGTGCGTCACCTCGGACTGGTGATGGCCATCCCGATCGGCATCGTGTGCGGCTTCTCGGAATCGATCCTGCAGGTGTGGCTGGGGCCGGCCTTCGCGCCGCTGTGGGGCGTGATGGTCCTGGCCACGGCCCACCTGGCGCTCAACCTGGCCTATCTGCCGCTGCACAACGTCAGCCTGGCCACCAACCACGTGAAGGTGCCCGGCATCCTGCAGGTTGTGGCGGGCGTGATGAACCTGGTCCTGGCCATCGCGATGGCCAGGACCTGGGGGCTGTACGGCATCGCCATCGCCGGGGGGCTGGTGCTGCTGCTGCGCAACCTGGTGTTCACGCCGCTGTACGCCGCGCACATCCTGTCGCGGCCGTGGTGGACCTTCGCGCGCGAGGCGCTGCCCATCCTGGCCATGGCCACGCTGGTGTTCCTGGCGTCGCTGGCGGTGTCGCGCCTGGCGGCGCCGAGCTCCTGGCCGGCGCTGGCGCTGTGCGGCTGCGGCGTGGGCGCCGCCGGCGCGCTGCTGCTGTGGACGGTGTTCCTGCGCCGCGCGGACCGGGAGGCGGTGCTGGGCAAGCTGCGCGGCAAGCTCGGGCGGGCCGCTTGAACGGACAACGGAGATCGATGTGATGGGAAGGCTTTCGACACTGGTGCGTCGGCTGCTGGGACGGCCGGCGGCGCCGATCGCGTTCAAGGCGCGCGGCGACGGCTGCGGCATCGCCGGCCGCAACGACTTCGTGTTCCCCGAGCGCATCACGCTCGGCCACCACGTGCACATCGAGGGCGGCGGCTACTTCAACGGCCAGGGCGGCCTGACGATCGGCGATCACGTCATCTTCGCCCCCGGCGTGGCGGTGATGACCTCGATGCATCGCTACAAGGGCGCGACGATGGTCCCGTACGACGAAGTCGACCTGCTGCGGCCGGTGACCATCGAGCGCTTCGTCTGGGTCGGCATGCGGGCGATGATCCTGCCCGGCGTGACGCTGCGTGAGGGCACCATCGTCGGCGCCGGCGCGGTCGTCACCAAGTCGCACCCGCCGGGGGCGATCCTGGGCGGCAATCCGGCGGTGCAGATCGGCACGCGCGACATGGCGGCCTTCCAGGCCATGGTCGACGAGGGCCGGCATTATCTGAAGCTCAAGCAGGAACAAGGCCTGCGCAAGCGCGAGGTGCTGGATGCGCGCTGAAGCCGCGCGGCCCGGGCAGGCGGCGCGCTCCGAGTGGGTGGACGCCGCCAAGGGCCTGGGCATCCTGCTGGTGGTCTACGGCCACGTGGCGCGCGGCCTGGTCAACGGCGGCGTGCCGATGGACCGCCAGTGGTTCGCGACGCTGGACGCGGCGGTCTACGCCTTCCACATGCCGCTGTTCTTCCTGCTGTCGGGCTGGTTCTTCGTCGGCTCGCTGACGCGGCGCGGCCCGCGCGACTTCCTCGCCACGCGGGTGGCGACGGTGCTCTATCCCTACGTGCTGTGGTCGCTGCTGCAGGGCGGCGTCGAGCTGCTGATGTCGCGCTGGACCAGCCAGCCGCTGACGCTGTCCGAGGTGCTCGCGCTGGGCTGGGCGCCGCGGGCGCAGTTCTGGTTCCTGTACGCGCTGTTCCTGATGAGCGTGATCGCGGTGGCGATGTGCGCGCGGCATCCGAAGGCGGGCGTGGCCGCGCTGACGCTGACCGGCGCGCTGTTGCTGGCGCTGCAGCAGCGCGACTGGCCGATGCCGGCGGCGCTGGTGGCCAGCCACCTGATGTACTTCGCCGCCGGCGCCTGGCTGGGCGCGAGCGGCCTGGCCGCCGCGGCCGTGGCGCGGCTCGCGCTGGCGGGCGCGCTGGCCGCCGCCATCGCACTGGCGGCGCTGCAGCCGCTGGGCGCCGAGTGGCCGCGCCTGCTCCGGGTCGCCGCGGCCACGCTGGGCATGTCGGCGGCCGTCTGGCTCGCGCTCGTGATCGCCTCGACCCGCGCCGGCCACGGACTGGCGGTGCTGGGCCGCGCCTCGATCGCGATCTTCCTGGCCCACATCCTGATCGCGAGCGGCGTGCGCATCGTGCTCCTCAAGGGCCTGGGCATCAGCAGCCCCGCGCTTCATCTGATCGCCGGCGTCGCCGCCGGCACCTGCCTGCCGCTGTGGCTCTGGCAGGCGGTCCAGGGACGCGCCGGGATGGCGCTCTTCGAGCTGCCGCGGGCCTGGCGCGAGCGGCTCGCCGGCACCGGCCTGCGCCGGCGCGAACTCCCGGTGCCGAACCAGTGACGGCGGGACGACGCGCCGCGCGCCCGTCCCTCGCTGAAGCGGCCGCGCGGAGCCCTGCTTCGGGGACAGCCGCGACCTGACACCGTGTTGGTGCGGCACTAGCATTTTTGGGGCGTCTGGCCGACGCTCCGGCACCAGTCCGGGGCAGCTCTCCGCACCCGTGATCGATGATGGGGAGCGCGGACGTCCTTCCTCCGGGTTCACGGGCGCCCGGTGTCGCGTTGCCTCGCTGCCGGGACCGTCATGGCCGCCACGACCGAAGCTCCCCGTCTGTCCGTCGTCATCCCGCTCTACAACAAGCAGGGCCAGATCGCCCGCACGCTGGAGTCGGTGCTGGCGCAGACGGTGCGCGACATCGAGGTCGTCGTCGTGGACGACGGCTCCACCGATGGCGGCCCCGCCGTGGCCGCGGCCTGCGGCGACCCTCGGGTGCGGCTGCACCGGCAGGCCAACGCCGGCGTGTCGGCGGCGCGCAACCAGGGCGTGGCGCTGGCGCGCTGTCCGCTGGTGGCCTTCGTCGACGCGGACGACGCCTGGTACCCCGACCACCTCGAGCGCCTGTGGCGCCTGCGGCTGGTCTATCCCGCCGCGGTGGCCTGGGCCGCGAACTACGAGATCGTCGAGGCCGGCGGCCGCCGCACGCCCGGCGTGCGCCCCGAGACCGGGCCCCCGCTGCTGCTGACGCCGGAGAACTTCTATCGCATTGCGCTGCGGGGCTCGCCGGTGTGCTCCTCGGCGGTGATGGTGGACAAGGGGGCGTTGCTCGCCGCGGGCGGCTTCCCGGTCGGCGTGCGCCTGGGCGAGGACCTGGACACCTGGATCCGGCTGCTGTTCCGCGGCCCCATCGCCTTCGATCCCCGGCCCGGCGCCTGCTACCACGCCGACGGCGACGACCGCGCCCTGGTGCGCCATGCGCCGCCGGCGCGCTATGTCTTCTTCGACACCGGCGAAGCCTGGCGCCGCGCCCATCCGGAGGCGGTCCAGGCCGGCGCCGACATGGAGGAGTTCCACAACTTCTTCCGCATCTCGCACGCCCATCATCAGATCAAGTGGGGCGACAAGGCCGCCGGCCGCGCCGTGCTCCAGGCCTGCCGCACCGAGGCCTTCGCCGCCGAGCGCCGCCGCCTGCTGCGCATGAGCCGGTTGCCCCAGTGGGCCTACCAGGGCCTGGCGCGGCTCCGGCGCGCGCTGCGTCCACCGCCCGCCGCCCCGGCTGCGACGGCCCCCGGGGAAGCTGTGCCGCCGGCCTCCCGTGTTTACCCCTGATTGAGCGGGGACCTGGTCTCGGCAGAGTCATCCGGCTGGGTGAGAATCGGCGCCGTTCGCAACGCCTCACCCCCGGGGAGCAGGTTTGAAAGTTCTCGTCACCGGCGCCGCCGGCTTCATCGGCATGCACGTGAGCCAGATCCTGCTGGCCCGCGGCGACCAGGTCGTCGGCCTGGACAACGTCAACGACTACTACGACCCCACGCTCAAGGAGGCCCGCCTGGCGCGCCTGACCGGCCACCCCGGTTTCAGCTTCGTGCGCATGGACGTGGCCGACCGCGCCGGCATGGCCGCGCTGTTCGAGCAGCACCGCTTCGACCGCGTCGTGCACCTGGCCGCGCAGGCTGGCGTGCGCTACTCGCTGGTCAATCCGCATGCCTACATCGACGCCAACATCGTCGGCTTCACCAACATCCTCGAGGGCTGCCGCCACACCGGCGTCCAGCACCTGGCCTACGCGTCCAGCTCCAGCGTCTACGGCGGCAACACGCACATGCCGTTCAGCGAGCATCACGGCGTCGACCATCCGGTCAGCCTGTACGCCGCGACCAAGAAGGCCAACGAGCTGATGGCCCACACCTACAGCCATCTGTTCAATCTGCCGACCACGGGCCTGCGCTTCTTCACCGTCTACGGGCCCTGGGGCCGGCCGGACATGGCGCTGTTCCTGTTCACCAAGGCGATCCTGGCGGGCGAGCCGATCAAGGTCTTCAACCACGGGAAGATGATCCGCGACTTCACCTACATCGACGACATCGCCGAGGGCGTGGTGCGGGTGCTGGACCGCGCGGCCACGGCCGACCCCGCCTACGATCCCGCGACCGCCGATCCGGCGCGCTCGAGCGCCCCCTATCGCGTCTTCAACATCGGCAACCACGACCCGATCCCGCTGATGGACTTCATCGGCGCGATCGAGCAGGCCATCGGCCGCGAGGCGGTCAAGGAGCTGCTGCCGCTGCAGGACGGCGACGTGCCGGCCACGCATGCCGATGTCGAGGAACTGGCCGCCTGGACCGGCTTCCGTCCCGCGATGCCGGTGCCCGAGGGCATCCGCCGCTTCGTCGCGTGGTACCGCGACTACTACAAGGTCTGAGGACCGCCATCCGGCGGCATCCTGGCCGCCACCGCCCACGAGCTGGAGAGAACGAATGAAAGTGACGACCATCGGTACCGGCTACGTCGGCCTCGTGACCGGCGCCTGCCTGGCCGAGATGGGCAACCACGTGGTCTGCCTGGACGTGAATCCCGACAAGATCCAGGTGCTCAACGACGGGGGCATCCCCATCCACGAGCCGGGCCTGGATGCGGTCGTGTCACGCAACCGCGCCGCCGGCCGGCTGCAGTTCACCACCGATGTGGACGCCGCCGTCGCGCACGGCACGCTGCTGTTCATCGCGGTGGGCACGCCGCCGGGCGAGGACGGCTCGGCCGACCTGCAGTACGTGCTGGCCGCGGCGCGCTCGATCGGCGAGCGCATGACCGACTACAAGGTCGTCGTCGACAAGAGCACCGTGCCGGTGGGCACCGCCGACAAGGTGCGCGGCGCGATCGCCCAGGCGCTTGCCGAGCGCGGCGTGGACCTGAACTTCGCGGTCGTCTCCAATCCGGAGTTCCTCAAGGAGGGCGCGGCGCTGGAGGACTTCATGAAGCCGGACCGCATCATCGTCGGCTCCGACGACGAGCAGGCCACGCTGATGATGCGCGCGCTGTACGCGCCCTTCACCCGCAGCCACGACCGGCTGATGGTGATGGACGTCAAGAGCGCCGAATTCACCAAGTACGCCGCCAACGCGATGCTGGCCACCCGCATCAGCTTCATGAACGAGCTGGCGCTGCTGGCCGAGAAGGTCGGCGCCGACATCGAGCTGGTGCGCCGCGGCATCGGCTCCGATCCGCGCATCGGCTACCAGTTCCTGTACGCGGGCGCCGGCTATGGCGGCTCGTGCTTCCCCAAGGACGTCAAGGCGCTGGTGCGCACCGGCCGCGAGCATGGCCAGGACCTGAAGGTGCTGAACGCCGTCGAGGAGGCCAACGAGCGCCAGAAGCTGGTGCTGGTCGACAAGGTGGTGGCGCGCTTCGGCCAGGACCTGAGCGGCAAGCGCTTCGCGCTGTGGGGCCTGGCCTTCAAGCCCAACACCGACGACATGCGCGAGGCGCCGTCGCTGGTGGTGGTGGAGGAATTGGCGCGGCGCGGCGCCGCGGTGGCGGCCTACGACCCGGTCGCGATGGGCGAGGCCGCCAAGCTGCTGAGCCAGGTGCCTGGCGTCAGCTTCTGCGAGCGCGCCGAGCACGCGCTGAGCGGCTCGGACGCGCTGATCGTCATCACCGAATGGAAGGAGTTCCGCACCCCGGACTTCGACCGCATCAAGGCGGACCTGACGCAGCCGGTGGTCTTCGACGGCCGCAACCTGTACGAGCCGGCGACGATGGCGATGCTGGGCATCGAGCATCACGCCATCGGCCGCGGCGCGCCGCCGCGGCCGACCGCCTGATTCAGCCGCGGCGCGCCGCCGCGGCCGACCGCCTGATTCAGCCGCGGCGCGCGTCCGCGGCCGACCGCCTGATTCGGCCGCGGCGCGCGTCCGCGGCCGGCCGCCTGATCACCCGGCGCAGACGCTGCCGGCCGGGCCGCCGGTCTTGACCAGCGTCGGGCGCACGGTCGACTCGACGTTGTCCACCCCGCTGCGCGCCCAGGTGGTGACCTTGTAGGTCGCCACGTTCGGCCACACCAGCGTGGTCGATTGGCCGTCGCTCAGGTAGCCGCTGTCGTAGACGGTGGCGCCGCTGGCCTTGTCCGCGATGACCATCCGGAACGAGGCGCCGCCCGTGGCGCCGACGTCCAGCCTGAAGGTGTCGCCCACCGCCGGCGTGGCCCAGGTGACGGGGTTCATCGCCCGGCCCGTGGCATTGGCCTGCTCGATCTGGGTGGTCGTGGCGGGGAACACCAGCGCCTGGCGCCAGGTGTCGAAATCGCCGCTGACCGTGCCCTTGGTGCGCCACCAGGCGCCGCGCATCGACAGCAGGTTCAGCGCCGTGCTGGTGACCGTCGACGAGGCATTGCCGTTGCCGTCGATCCAGCCCGCCGCGCTGCTGACCGGCCGCATCGCGGCGCGCATCAGGTTCAGGTCGTTGGCGGTGGCGTTGCTCCAGCCATTGCGGTGCAGCTTGAACTCGGCGCCGATCTCGACGTAGATCACGAAGGGCGTGCCGGTGTTGCGGTCCACGACGTAGGCGCCGTAGGCCTTGAGCGTCTCCGCGACCTTGCGCAGCTCCGGCGTGGCCAGCGCCTGCGCGTCGAAGGACGGCGGCAGCATCATCAGCGAGCCCATCGGGATCTGGCCGCTGTTGGTGGTCGCCGCGTTGCTGTCGGCGGAGGTCGCCGGGAAGCGGTAGGTCGGCGCGGCGCTCAGGCCGGTCGCGTCCAGCGACATCGCCAGCGCGTGGCGGTACATGGTGTCGCCGTCGACGTCCTCGCCGATGCGGATCAGGCCGCCCAGCGTCGAGACACCCGCGGCGCGCGCACCCTGGTAGTAGTGCGACGGATCGCCCATGCCCCGGCCCGCCAGCGGCGTCCAGGCGTACTGGCGCGCGACCCAGGCGCCGTTGACCTGCTTCAGGCCCCAGAACGAATGCACGACGCCGGAGGTGGTGTCGACCACCTCGGCATGGCCGTCGGTGCCGGTGGCCGGCGTGGTCGCGGCCGGCCAGTGGGCGATGGTGACGCTGGGGCGGTAGATCTCGCTGTCCGGATCCCAGATGCCTTGCGAGGTCGAGCCCGTGATCACCATCGGCGGATCGCCGGCGGTGCCTTCGAAGGCCGCGGTCGACCAGGCGCCCGAGGCGACGGACGGTGTGTACTGCGCGGTCGGGATGGTGGCGCTGCCCAGCACCGGCGACACCGGGCGGCTGTTCCACGGCGAATCCGGGCTGAACGGGCGCTTGAAGCTGCCGAAGTCGCCGGCCGAGCAGAACGCCGCCGTCACCGCGGCGGTACGGGCCACCGTGTCGGTGGCCAGGGCCGAGACGCCGGCCACCGCTTCGCTGGCGGGCGCCGACGGGGCGGCCGCGATCGAGACCGGCGCCGAGGCCGCGGTCGGCGGCGTTTCCAGCGACGCCGTGGCGGCGTCTGCCGCCGTGCCGCCGCCACCGCCGCCGCAACCGGCCAGCAGCGCGGCGGCCAGGGCGCAGGCGTTCAGGCCAGCGGAAATTCCGAATCGGGAAGAAGAATAAGTCGTCATGAGGATTTCGAACTGCTGAAATGCGTGGGAACGCGTTGACGAGTTAATGCCGGTATCTCTTCTTCTTCCGCGCCAATCCGGTGCGAGCCGGTATCGGGCGGGGTTCTTGTTACTGGATGTAGGCACCCCGGATATGTGCCGCTTCATTCGCCCTTGCTTGGGCAGGTGTTGCGGCCATGAGTCAGTATGCGGACCTGAGGGGCCGTTTTTCCAGGGGCAAGGGCGGGCGCGAGGGGGGTATTCCGGGAATATTCGGCGCTGGGAGAGGCGTACCGTTTGAAACATCCGGGTCGAGGATTGACAAGGCCCCGGATGTCTCGGATCAAGGGGTTATTGCCTTCCGTTACATACTCCGGACGGTGCGCCGACATACCCCGTTCGATATTCGGATTCAAAACCCGGACATCGCACGAAAATGCGGAAGGCGATCCGCTGAGGGGAATGTCAGCAATTCCCCGACAGGGCCGGCCCCGGGTCCCGGGGACGCCGGCGGGGCGCCAGGAACGCTGTGGGATACTGCTCGCCTTCGCCAGAGGGGAAAGAAAACGAGATGGTCAAGATCAATGACATCGTGGTGGACAACGCCAAGCCGTTCGTGCTGTTCGGCGGCGTCAACGTGCTGGAGTCGGAACAGTTCGCCGTCGACGTGTGCGGCGAATACCTGCGGGTGACCCGGGAACTGGGCATCCCCTACGTCTTCAAGGCCTCGTTCGACAAGGCCAACCGCTCGTCGATCAAGAGCTACCGCGGCCCCGGCCTGGACGCCGGGCTGAAGATCTTCGAGGCGGTCAAGAAGGCCCATGGCGTGGCGGTGCTGACCGACGTGCACGAACCCTTCCAGGCCGCCGAGGTCGGCGCCGTCTGCGACGTGCTGCAGCTGCCGGCCTTCCTGGCGCGCCAGACCGATTTGGTGATCGCGCTGGCGAAGACGGGCCGTGTGATCAACATCAAGAAGCCGCAGTTCGTCAGCCCGCCGCAGATGAAGAACATCGTCGAGAAGTTCGAGGAAGGCGGTAACCCGAACGTGATGCTGTGCGACCGCGGCGCGCAGTTCGGCTACGACAACCTCGTCGTGGACATGCTGGGCTTTGGCGTGATGAAGCAGGTCAGCGGCGGCAAGCCGGTGATCTTCGACGTGACCCATGCGCTGCAGCAGCGCGAGTCCGGCGCCGCCGCCTCGGGCGGCCGCCGCGGCCAGGTCACCGAGCTGGCCCGCGCCGGCATGGCGGTGGGCCTGGCGGGCCTGTTCCTCGAGGCCCATCCCGATCCCGAGAAAGCGCTGTGCGACGGCCCCAGCGCGCTGCGGCTGTCGCAGCTCAAGCCCTTCCTGCAGCAGGTCAAGGCGATCGACGACCTGGTCAAGGGCTTCCCGGCGCTGGACACGCAGTAAGGGGGACCGGCGGCGCGTCCGGCCTGAGGCCGGGCCGCCGCTTCATGCGCCGCGCCATGGCGCGCTTCAGGGGCGATTCAGGCGCGGCCCGGCGTGGCCGTGGTCCTGTGCTCCTCGGCCGGCGAGGCGCCGCGCCCGTTCAGCAGCAGCCGCATCGTGGCGAAAGGCCGCACCAGCCAGTGGTGGAAGGCCAGGCTCAGCGCCAGCGTGCCGGCGGCGATGAAGGCGAACTTCAGCAGCGCCGGCCAGTCGTGCGGCAGCAGCAGCAGGGCCAGCGCGACCACCACCAGGTGATGGACCAGGAAGATCGTGTAGCTGGCCTCCGAGAGCATCCGCCCGGCCCGGCTGCGCGCGGCGCCGCGGCGCAGCCGCCCCAGGCCGCCGACGGCCGCGCCGGTGGCGATCCAGATTCCCAGCAGTTGAACGGCCAGCGCCGCTTCGCGCGCCAGCGCGCTGGCGAGCGTGTCGCTGGCGCCGTCGCCCCAGCTCGAGGCGACGGCGGCCAGCGGCAGCAGCCATCCCGGTGTGCGCAGCCAGGCCGCCAGCCAGGCCGGCCGGCGCGAGAAGGCCAGGCCCGCCAGGAACATCGGCGCCTGAAAGGCCAGGCTGAACAGCGAGACGCCACCCGGGCCTTCGACGTAGGCGACGCCGGTGAGGCGGACGGCGACGAGCAGCGCATGGCTCAGCAGCGCGCCGCACAGCGCGACGGTCAGCCAGTGAGCGGGCCCCTGGCTGCCGAGCGCCGTCATCACGCGCGTGCACGCGCGCCGCAGGGGCCCGGGCGTGCGGGAGTTCTGGGTCGTGCGGTGCTCCCGGCGCTCGCGGTGCGTCGCGGGGCCGCGCCGCAGCGTGACGCCGGCCAGCACCAGCAGGTTCAGGATCAGCAGGTCGTACAGGAACCAGAGGTGATACATCGGCGCGGAGGCGAGCGCCGCCGTCCAGGCGTCCGCGCCGCGATGCCAGGCCAGCAGCGCCTGCTGCGCGCCATTGAGCAGCACCCAGCAGGTGAGCAGCGGCAGGCCCAGGCGCAGCAGCTGGCGCATCAGCAGGTCGGGGGCGCCGTGGCGCGCCAGGCTGCCCGCGAAGAACAGGCCGGAGAGCAGGAAGAAGCCGGGCACCCGGAAGCTGTGGATCAGCGCGACCAGCGCGTCGAAGCCGGCGCTGCGATGCGGGTCCGCGACCAGCCAGTCGCCGGTGGTCAGGAAGACGTCCGCCGCGTGCAGAGCAATGCCCAGCACCATCAGCGTGGCACGCACCCGGTCGAGGTCGATGTCCGCCGCGCCGACGATGCCGGCACGGGCGCCCGCCTTCGCGGGCGGCGCGATGGATGCGTCCATGGGAGTCCTCCTCTGCGTCGGAGGCCTCTGCCGTGCCTCTCGGTGAAGAACGTAACTGTACGTTGATCGCACGAGGCGGGTGTTGGCGACTTGTAAACGGCCCGCCGGCGCCGCCCCCGCGTTTCGGGGGGCGCGATCAGCGGAGCAGGTCGCCGGCGAGCCGGCCCACGATACGGGCGGCGGCCTGGCCGTCCCACATCGGCGGGCGGCTCACCGGATGAGGCTGGCCGCGGGCGGCGTCCAGCGCGTCGAGGCGCTGGCTGGCGAGCGCCAGCACGCGCGCCGGGTCGGTGCCGGCGATCTGGTTGGTGCCGAGCTCGACCGTGACGGGCCGCTCGGTGTTGTCGCGCACTGTCAGGCAGGGAATGCCGAGCGCGGTCGTTTCTTCCTGCAGCCCGCCGCTGTCGGTCAGCACCAGCGTGGCGTGGCGCCACAGGGCCAGGAAAGGCCGATAGGGGAGGGGTGGCAGCAGGTGCAGGCCCGGCGCGGGTGCGAGTCCGAGCGCATCCAGCCGTGCCCGCGTGCGCGGATGCACCGGGAAGAGCAGCGGCAGCCGGGCCGCGAGCGCGCCCAGCGCGCCCATCAGCGCGGCGAGCTGCGCCGGCTCGTCGACATTGGCCGGGCGGTGCAGCGTGACGACGCCGAACCGGCCAGCCAGGAGGCCCGCCGGGTCCGCGGCGCCCGCTGCCTGGAGCGCGCCGCGCGCCGCGGCCTCGGCGGCGCGTGCCTCCGCGTCGCCGGCATCGAGCCGGCCGATCTGGAACAGCAGGTTGTCGACCATCACATGGCCGACCTCGGCGATGCGGTGGTCCGGATGACCCTCGCGGCGCAGATGGGCCGCGGCGCTGGGTTCGGTGGTGAACAGCCAGTCGGCGATCGCGTCGGTGGCGCGGCGGTTGATCTCCTCCGGCATCGTCATGTCGCCGCTGCGCAGCCCGGCCTCGACGTGCGCGACGGGCACGCCCAGCTTGCGCGCCGTCAGCGCGCAGGCCAGCGTCGAGTCGACGTCGCCAACCACGACGCAGGCGCCGGGCCGGTCCGCGATCACCTGCGGCTCATAGGCCTGCATGATCCGCGCGGTCAACTGCGCATGACCGCCGCCGTGGCAGTCCAGCGAAACGTCCGGCGGGGGCAGCCCCAGTTCGCCGAAGAACACGCCGCTCATCGCGGCGTCGTGGTGCTGGCCGGTGTGGATCAGCCGCCAGGCCAGCCGGCCGTCCGCGCGCAGCGCCCGCACCAGCGGTGCGAGCTTCATGAAGTTCGGCCGCGCGCCGGCGATCAGGTGCAGCAGCGGCGCGGCCATCAGCGGCTCAGTCGAAGGACTTCGCGTCGGCGAACAGGGGCGCCTGGGCGTCCTTGTCCGCCAGCTTGAACGCGACGTCCAGCCGAGGCCACTCGATGCCGATGGCCGGATCGTCCCAGCGCACCGAGCCCTCGGCCTGCGGCGCGTACAGGTCGGTGGTCTTGTAGAGGAAGTCGGCCGTGTCGCTCAGCACCAGGAAGCCATGGGCGAAGCCGGGCGGGATCCAGAGCTGGCGGTGGTTCTCGCCGGTCAGCTCCACGCCGGCCCACTTGCCGAAGTTGGGGCTGGCGCGGCGCATGTCGACGGCGACGTCGAACACTGCGCCGCTGGTGCAGCGCACCAGCTTGCCCTGCGCGTGCGGCGGTAGCTGGAAATGCAGGCCGCGCAGCACGCCCTTGGCCGAGCGCGAATGGTTGTCCTGGACGAAGCGCACGTCGTAGCCGCAGGCGGCGTTGAACTTGGGCTCGGTCCAGCTTTCCATGAAGAAGCCGCGCGCGTCGCCGAAGACCTTCGGCTCGATGATCAGCACCTCGGGCAGCGCGGTCGGGATCACATTCATCAGAACACCTTCTCCTTGAGCACCTGCATCAGGTACTGGCCATATCCGTTCTTCAGCATGGGCTGCGCGAGTTTCTCGAGCTGTTCGGCCGTGATCCAGCCCTTGCGGAAGGCGATCTCCTCCGGGCAGGCGACCTTCAGGCCCTGGCGCTTCTCCAGCGTCGCGATGAACTGGCCCGCTTCCATCAGGCTGTCGTGCGTGCCGGTGTCCAGCCACGCGTAGCCGCGGCCCATGATCTCCACGCGCAGCTGCTGCTGCGCCAGGTAGCGGGCGTTGACGTCGGTGATCTCCAGCTCGCCGCGCGGGCTGGGCGTGATGTCGGCGGCGATGTCGCAGACCTGCCGGTCGTAGAAGTACAGCCCGGTCACCGCGTAATGGCTCTTGGGCGCCTTGGGCTTTTCCTCGATGCTGATGGCGCGCTGGCCGCCGTCGAACTCGACGACGCCATAGCGCTCGGGGTCATGCACGTGGTAAGCGAAGACCGTCGCGCCCGCGGTCTGCGCGTCGGCGCTGTCCAGCAGGCCGGCGAAGTCGTGGCCGTAGAAGATGTTGTCGCCCAGCACCAGCGCGCTGGGCGCGCCGCCGATGAAGTCCTTGCCCAGGATGAAGGCCTGCGCCAGGCCGTCCGGACTGGGCTGCACGCAGTACTGGAGGTTGATGCCCCAGCGCGAGCCGTCGCCCAGCAGCGCCTCGAAACGCGGCAGGTCCTGTGGCGTGCTGATCAGCAGGATGTCGCGCATGCCGGCCAGCATCAGCGTGCTGAGCGGGTAATAGACCATCGGCTTGTCGTAGACCGGCAGCAGCTGCTTGCTGATGGCCAGCGTCGCCGGGTGCAGCCGGGTGCCGGAGCCGCCGGCCAGGATGATGCCCTTGCGGGTGTCGTTGCCCATCGTGCTGTCTCCGTTCACAGGATCTCGTCGAGCAGCCGGTCCACGCCGGTCTGCCAGTGCGGCAGCACCAGACCGAAGCGGTCCTGCAGCTTGTGGTTGTCCAGGCGCGAGTTCAGCGGCCGCGGCGCCGGCGTCGGGTAGGCGCTGCTCGGCAGCGCCTCGACCTGTTCGGGCTGGACCTTGAGCGCCACGCCCTTGTCCCGCGCGCGCGTGAGCACGTGGCGGGCATAGGCATGCCAGCTGGTCTCGCCGCTGGCGACCGCGTGGTAGGTGCCGCACAGCGCGCGGTCCTTCAGCGCCGCGCGGATCATGTGCGCGCTGACGTCGGCCAGCAGGTCCGCGCCGGTGGGAGCGCCGATCTGGTCGGCCACCACCTTCAACTGGTCGCGCTCCGAGGCGAGCCGCAGCATGGTCTTGGCGAAGTTGCCGCCACGCGCCGCGTAGACCCAGCTGGTGCGCAGCACCAGCGCGTCGGCGCCGGCCGCGGCGATCAGTTGCTCGCCTTCGAGCTTGGTGCGGCCATAGACGCTGAGCGGTCCGGTGGGCGCGTCCTCGAAGCGCCAGTCCTGGCCGGCGCCGTCGAAGACGTAGTCGGTCGAGTAGTGCACCAGCAGCGCGCCCAGGGCCTTGGCCTCCTGGGCCAGCACGCCGGTGGCCAGCGCGTTGATCTGACGCGCCGCCTCGGGCTCGCTCTCGGCCTTGTCGACGGCGGTGTAGGCGGCCGCATTGACGATGACGTCCGGCGCGATGCGGCGCAGCGTCGCGCGCAGCGCCTCGCTGTCAGCGAGGTCGCCGCCGTCGCGCCGGTCCAGCGCGACCAGTTCGCCCAGCGGCGCCAGCGCGCGCTGCAGTTCCCAGCCGAGCTGGCCGTTCTTGCCGAGCAGCAGGATCTTCATGCCCATGTCTCCCGCGCCCGCTCAGGCGCCGTACTGCTTGGACACCCACTCGCGATACGCGCCGGACTGCACGCGCGCGACCCAGTCCTCGTTCGAGAGGTACCACTGCACGGTCTTGCGGATGCCGGTCTCGAAGGTCTCGGCGGGACGCCAGCCCAGCTCGCGCTCGATCTTGCGCGCGTCGATCGCGTAGCGGCGGTCATGGCCGGGGCGGTCCGTGACGTAGGTGATCAGCCGCGCGTAGGGGCCGGCGGGATCGGGCCGCAGCTCGTCGAGCAGCGCGCACACCGTCTTCACGATGTCGATGTTGGCCTTCTCGTTCCAGCCGCCGATGTTGTAGGTCTCGCCGAGCGCGCCGCCGGCCAGCACCGCGCGGATGCCCGAGCAGTGGTCGGTGACGTAGAGCCAGTCGCGGATCTGCTGGCCGTCGCCATAGACGGGCAGCGGCTTGCCCGCGAGGGCGTTGACGATCATCAGCGGGATCAGCTTCTCGGGGAAGTGATACGGGCCGTAGTTGTTGCTGCAGTTGGTGGTGACCACCGGCAGGCCGTAGGTGTGGTGCCAGGCGCGCACCAGGTGATCGCTGGCCGCCTTGGACGCGGAGTAGGGGCTGTTGGGCTCGTACGGATTCGTTTCGGCGAAGGGCGGATCCTCGGCCTTCAGCGAGCCGTAGACCTCGTCGGTGGAGACGTGGTGGAAGCGGAACCCGGCCTTGGCCTGAGGCTCGAGCCCGGTCCAGTAGGCGCGCGCCGCCTCGAGCAGCGTGAATGTGCCTTCGACGTTGGTGCGCATGAAGGCGCCGGGGCCGTGGATGGAGCGGTCGACGTGCGACTCGGCGGCGAAGTGGACGATGGCGCGCGGGCGGTGCGTGGCCAGCAACTGGTCGATCAGCGCGCGGTCGCAGATGTCGCCCTGGACGAAGACGTGACGCGCGTCGTCCTTCAACGAAGCCAGGTTCTCGAGGTTGCCCGCGTAGGTGAGGGCGTCGAGGTTGACGACCGGCTCGTCCGAGGTCTTGAACCAGTCGAGCACGAAATTGCTGCCGATGAATCCGGCACCGCCGGTGACGAGGATCGTCATGGAACTTCCCTGAAAAGTCGTTGACCGCCGCACCCCGCGCGCCCCATGGGCGCGGCGCGGCGCTGAAACAGCGACGGCGCCGAAGCGCCGTCCGCCGTCACAGCCGCCAGACCCGCAGGCCGGCGGCGCGCAGATTGTCGCCGTTAAATGCCGCCTTCACGTCGATGAAGGCGCCGCCCGGCATCAGCTTGGCGGCCAGCTCGGCGGCGGACAGCGCCTTGTACTCGCGGTGGGCCACCGCCGCGACGATCGCATCGGCGCGCGGCAGGGCTTCGAAAGACTGCAGCTTCACGCCGTACTCGTGCATCGCCTCGTCGGCCTCGGCCGCCGGGTCGGTGACGCAGACCTCGACGCCATAGCTCTGCAGCTCGTGGATGATGTCGATCACCTTGGAGTTGCGCAGGTCGCCGCAGTCCTCCTTGAAGGTCAGGCCCAGCACGTTGACCTTGGCGCCCTTGACGGGGCTGCCCGCGGCGATCATCTGCTTGATGGTCTGCTCGGCGATGAACTTGCCCATGCCGTCGTTGATGCGCCGGCCCGCCAGGATGACCTGCGGGTGGTAGCCGAGCATGTCGGCCTTGTGCGTGAGGTAGTAGGGGTCCACGCCGATGCAGTGGCCGCCGACCAGGCCCGGCTTGAACTTCAGGAAGTTCCACTTGGTGCCCGCCGCCTCCAGCACCTCGGAGGTGTCCAGGCCCAGGCGCTCGAAGATGATCGCCAGTTCGTTCATCAGCGCGATGTTCAGGTCGCGCTGCGTGTTCTCGATCACCTTGGCCGCCTCGGCCGTCTTGATGCTGGACGCGCGGTGCACGCCGGGCACGATGATCTTCTCGTAGGTCCTGGCGACGATGTCCAGCGTCTGCGGCGTGTCGCCGGAGACGATCTTGAGGATCTTCGTCAGCGTGTGGTCCTTGTCGCCCGGGTTGATGCGCTCCGGGCTGTAGCCGACGAAGAAGTCCTGCTTCCATGTCAGGCCCGACTCGCGCTCCAGCACCGGGATGCAGACTTCCTCGGTGGCGCCGGGATAGACGGTCGATTCGTAGACCACCACGGCGCCGCGCTTCATGTGCCGGCCGACGCTGGTCGACGCGCCGATCAGCGGCCGGAAGTCGGGGATGTGGGCCTGGTCGACCGGCGTGGGCACGGCCACGATGATGACGTCGGCCTCGGCCAGGCAGGCCGGATCGCTGTGATATTCCGCGTGGACGGCGGCGCGGACTTCGTCGTCGCTCAGCTCGCGCGAGGGGTCGGTGCCGGCGCGGCACTTCGCGACCTTGTCCACGGCGATGTCGAAACCGATCGTGCGGCCGTGCTTGCCGAATTCGACTACCAGCGGCAGTCCCACATATCCCAATCCGACGACGGCGATCACGGACACGGCCTTCTCCTGTTCTTTCCGAGGACGGCTTTGTATCCGACTTTCGTGCCGCCGCCGAGCCCGCTCCCCCAGGTGGGGGCCTCGGGCGCGGCGGGCTCCTCAGTTGCGGCCGTAGGTGTCCTGGTAGCGCACGATGTCGTCCTCGCCCAGGTAGGAGCCGGACTGGACCTCGATGATCTCCAGCGGCACCTTGCCGGGGTTGGACAGGCGGTGCACCTGGCCCAGCGGGATGTAGGTCGACTGGTTCTCGGTCAGCAGCAGCGTCTTGTCGCCGTTGACGATCTCGGCCGTGCCTTGCACGACGATCCAGTGCTCGGCGCGGTGATGGTGCATCTGCAGGCTCAGCGAGGCGCCCGGCTTGACCATGATGCGCTTGACCTGGAAGCGCTCGCCCATGTCGATGCTGTCGTACCAGCCCCAGGGGCGGTGCACCTTGCGGTGCAGGTTCTGCTCGTCGCGCTGGGCGGCGCTGAGCTGGTTGACGATCTTCTTGACGTCCTGGCTCCTGCTGCGGTCGGCGACCAGCACCGCATCCGGCGTCTCGACGACGACGATGTTCTCCAGCCCCACCGCCGACACCAGCCGGCTGGTGGCGTGGACCAGCGTGTTGCGGCTGTCCGCGATGATCGCGTCGCCGCGGCTGGCGTTGCCCGAGGCGTCCTTCTCGGCCACCTGCCAGACCGCCTCCCAGGCGCCCAGGTCGTTCCACCCGGCGTCCAGCGGGACCATGCGCAGCGCGATCGGGCTGCCGGGGCAGCGCTCCATGACGGCGTAGTCGATCGATTCCGACGGCACCGCCGCGAACGCATCCTTGGCCGGACGCACGAAGGCGCCGTCCACCGCCTTGCCGCCGAAGGCGGCGCGGGTGGCCTGCTCGATGTCGGGCCGGAACTGCTGCAGCGCCTTCAGCCAGACGCTGGCGCGCAGCACGAACATGCCGCTGTTCCAGTAGTAGCCGCCCTGGTCGAGGTATTTCCGGGCGGTCGCGGCGTCGGGCTTCTCGACGAAGGCCTCGACGCGCAGGCCGGTGCCTTCGGCGCCGGCGCGGATGTAGCCATAGCCGGTTTCCGGCCGGTCGGGCGTGATGCCCAGGATCACGATCGCGCCGCCCTGGGCCTGGCGCACCGCGTCCTGCAGCGCGGCGGTGAAGGCGGGACCGTCGACCACGGTCTGGTCCGCCGGCGTCACGACCAGCACCGGATCGGCGCCGGATTCGATCGCCTGCAGCGCCGCCAGCGTGATCGCCGGCGCGGTGTTGCGGCCGACCGGCTCGAGCACCACCGCGCTCGGGGCCAGTTGCTGCTCGCGCAGCTGGTCCAGGACCATGAAGCGGTGTTCCTCGTTGCCCACGACGATGGGCGGATTCACCGCGATGTCCTCGGCGCCCAGCGCGGCCAGGCGCTCGGCGGCCTGCTGGAACAGGCTGGTGTTGCCGTTCAGGACGAGGAACTGCTTCGGATAGCCGGCGCGCGACAGCGGCCACAGCCGGGTGCCGCTGCCGCCCGCCATGATCACCGGCTGCGTGTCGATCTTGCTCAAGGTACTGCTCCCTCTGGGTCGTGGATCCCCGTTGGCGCGTGGCGGCCGGGGCGGTGGAATTGGAAAAGCGGGCCGGAAGTGTCGCAGAGCCGACGCTCAGCCTTCGAAGCCGTTCGGATTGGACGATTGCCAGCGCCAGCTGTCCTCGCACATGCGCTGCAGGTCGAAGCGGGCGGTCCAGCCCAGCTTCTCGCGGGCCAGCGCCGGATCGGCGTAGCAGGCGGCGACGTCGCCCGGGCGGCGGGCGACGATCTCGTAGGGGATCTCGCGGCCGCTGGCCTGGGCGAAGGCGTTCACCAGTTCCAGCACGCTGTAGCCGCGGCCGGTGCCCAGGTTGACCCAGATCGACTCCTTGCCGCGCAGCAGGAAGTTCAGCGCGGCGACATGGCCCTCGGCCAGGTCGACGACGTGGATGTAGTCGCGCACCCCGGTGCCGTCGGGGGTGTCGTAGTCGTTGCCGAAGACCGACAGCTTCGCGCGCCGGCCCACCGCCACCTGCGTGACGTAGGGCATCAGGTTGTTGGGGATGCCGCGCGGGTCCTCGCCGATGCGGCCGCTCTCATGCGCGCCCACCGGGTTGAAGTAGCGCAGGCAGGCGGTCTGCCAGTCCGGGTCGGCGGCGCCCAGGTCGCGCAGGATGCCTTCGCCGATCAGCTTGGTAGCGCCGTAGGGGTTGACCGCCATCAGCTCGGCGTCCTCGCGCAGCGGCAGCGACTTGGGCTGGCCGTACACGGTCGCGCTGGACGAGAACACGATCCGCTTGCAGCCGTGGCGGCGCATGGTCTCGCACACGGTCAGCAGGCCGTCGAGGTTGTTGCGGTAGTAGCTCAGCGGCTTGGCCGTCGATTCGCCGACCGCCTTGAACGCGGCGAAATGCACCACCGCGGCCGGCTTGTACTCGTTGAACACCGCGTCCAGCGCGGCGCCGTCGCAGACGTCGAGCTTCTCGAACAGCGGCGTCTGGCCGCTGAGCTCGGCCAGGCGCTCCAGCACCTTGGGCGAACTGTTGCTGAAGTTGTCCACCCCGACGACGCGGTAGCCGGCCGCCTGCAGCGCGAGCCAGGTGTGGGAGGCGATGTAGCCGGTCGCGCCGGTCAGGAGGATGGTGTCGTTGGCCATGGGGTCCGGGATCCAGGAGTCGGAAGAGGCGGCGGAAATCGGAAGCAGCGTCGCGGCCGGAGGGCTCAGCGCAGCATGCCCTGCACGTAGCAGCCGGCGGTGTACGCCGTGTTGGAGTAGATCACGTTGGAGGTCTCGCGATCCAGGTGGGTGTACTGGCAGCCCACCGTCACGTTGCGCAGGGCCTCCCAGGCCAGGCCCAGGCTGTATTGCGTCGAGTCGTCCTTGGCGCCGGCGCCGCGCAGCGCGATGTTCTGGTCGCGGCTCAGGCGCGTGACGCCCAGGCTGGCGGTGGCCATCAGCTTGCCGGTCAGGCGGTAGTTCAGCTGCGTCTGCAGCGCCGTCTGGACGCGGTTGAAGTCGGCCAGGCCGTTGTTGATGCCCAGGTAGTAGGTCTCGACGCCGGTGTCGCGCGAGACCTTGGTGTTCAGCGACCAGCGTCCGCCCGGCGCCCAGTTCCAGGTCAGCGCGCCCGTCACGCCGGTGAAGGACTGCGAGCTGCTGCGGCTCAGCCGCGCGTTCAGGCTGCTGGAGCCGGTGGCGCGCCACAGCGCGGTCAGGTCGATGTCCTTGCGGCTCCAGCCGAAGTCGTTCACCGGCACGCGGCCCTTGGTGTAGCGGCCGGCGACGCCGAAGCGCCAGGCGCTGCTCGCGTTGTAGAGCAGGCCCAGCGACGAGGTGTTCTGGCGGTACTCCTGCGTGGCCCATTCGGGGAGCGAGTAGTCGCGCTCGCGGTGCTGGAAAGTGGCCTCGAGGCTGAACGGGGAGAGGTTGGGCAGGCCCAGCCGCACGCTGCCGCCCAGGCTCTTGTCGGTCTGCAGGTTGCGGTCGGTGGTCGGGGCGATGCTGCTGTTGGCGTTGAAGTCGGCCAGCGTGCGGGCGCTGGTGTAGTCCAGCGTGCCCGAGAGATTGCCCACCGTCTCCCAGTCCAGGCCGGCGTCCAGGTTGTAGCCGCGGTTGTCCAGCCGGCTGTTGTCCTGGTAGCGCGTGTCGTTGAAGCGGCCGTCGGCGTGCAGCCGCTGGCGGCCCAGCCGCGTGTCGACGCCCGCCAGCAGGCTCAGCGAGGTCAGCCGGTCGCTCATCGCGTCCGTGTTGGTGCGGTACACGTTGTTGGTGTAGTAGTGACCGAGCGAGGCCCCGAGGTACCAGGGGCTGCCCGCGTCGCTCTGGGCCCAGCAGGGCGTCGACGCCAGCAGCGCCAGCGGCAGCGACAGTCGGTGGAGGCGGTTCATGGGTGGGGATCTCCTGCGGGTGTCGTCGTGCGGGTCCGGTGCGGATCTCCATCAACCGGTCAAACGGGTCAAACAGGTCAATAGGCGTGGCGGTCGAACAGCATCAGCCGCACGGTGCGCACGATGATCTGCAGATCCAGGCCCAGCGACCAGTTGCGCAGGTACTCCAGATCGTATTCGACGCGCGCCTTCATCTTGTCGACGGTGTCGGTCTCGCCGCGCAGGCCGTTGACCTGCGCCCAGCCGGTGATGCCGGGCTTGACCTTGTGGCGGACCATGTAGGCCTTGATCA
>Ga0102591_1000266_pt1 | contig 116213 bp, 97 predicted proteins | sample AraplaCol_mCL_r2_2_FD_76860 | JGI IMG/M metagenome (GOLD analysis project Ga0102591, IMG submission 76860) | Arabidopsis root microbial communities from North Carolina, USA - plate scrape MF_Col_mCL_r2 (SPADES assembly) (version 2) | ecosystem: Host-associated > Plants > Roots > Endosphere...
AACAAGGGCATCGACCTGCTGCTGCTGGCCTTCGCCGAGCTGCGCCTGCAGGGCCTGCCGGTGCGGCTGATCCTCAAGGACCACCAGGGGCTGTACGGCATCGGCGTCGAGCGCCTGTTCGGCGAGCTCGCGGCGCGGGCGCCCCAGCTCAATTCGCCGCAGGTGCGCGACGGCATCTCCATCCTGTCGACCAGCCTGAACCTGCCGCAGCTGCGCTCGCTGTACGCGCTCTCCGACGCCTATGTCTCCCCCTACCGGGCCGAAGGCTTCAACCTGCCGGTGCTGGAGGCGATGGGCTGCGGCACGCATGTGATCGTCAGCGGCGGCGGCGCCACCGACGACTTCACGCCGCCCGAGCTCTGCCACCGCCTGCACACCCGGCCCGGCACCGACGCCGACGCGCCGCAGCCGGTGGGCGCCTTCGTCGTGCCCGATCTGGACGACCTGCGCGAGGCGATGCTGCAGGTGGTCGAGCAACGCCTGACCCCGGCGCCGCGCCGCGAGGCCGCCCGCCAGCGGCTGGCGCTGCGCTTCTCGTGGGGCACGGTGACGAAGCAGCTGCTGGACCTGATGTCATGAGCGCCAAGCCCAGCATCGCCGTCGCCATCGTCGACACCGACCTGCATGTGCTGGCCCGCCAGGCGCTGCTGCACAGCATGCGGCTGATGGAGCAGCAGGGGCTGCCGTTCAGCCAGGTGCTGATCTACTCGGACCGGCCGGAGCTGTGGCCCGGCCTGCCGGTGATCCCGGTGCCGACGCTGCGCTCGATCAACGACTACAACCTGATCATCACGCGCCAGCTGGCCGAGCACCTCAGCGCCGATCACGTGCTGGTGATCCAGTACGACGGCTTCGTGCTCAACGCGGATCAGTTCTCGCCGCACTTCCTGCACTACGACTACATCGGCGCGCCCTGGCCCAACTACGAGGACAACAACGTCGGCAACGGCGGCTTCTCGTGGCGCTCGCGCCGCCTGGTGCATGCGGTGGCGCAGCTGGACTATCCCGATCCGGCCCAGGCCGAGGACCTCTTCATCTGCCGCACCATGCGCGACACGCTGGAGCGCGTCGGCTGCCGCTTCGCGCCCAAGGCGATCGCCTCGCATTTCTCGGTGGAGTTCCCGGCGGTGCCCTACCCGACCTTCGGCTTCCACGGCATCTTCCACCTGCCCAGCGTCTATCGCGAGATGCCGGATTTCCTGCTGGACCACCTCTCCGACCGGATCGTCAAAAGCCGCAGCGGCTACCTGCTGCCGGGCCTGCAGGTGGTCGCCCCGGAGACCGCGCTCAAGCTCCAGGCGCGCCTGGCGGCGCTGTCCTGATCCCGGCCAAGACTCCCCTCGAAAGCTTCCGATGAACGCGAAGAAACAGATCGTCATCCTGATCCCCCACGGCGTGCAGACCGGCGGCCCGGAAGCGCTGCACCAGCTGTCGGACTCGCTGATCCGCCAGGGTCACGACGCGCGCGTCTGGTACGTGCTGCCCACCGACCTGCCCGCGATCGACGAGCTGCAGCGCCGCAACGGCCTGAGCGCCGGCACGGCGCTGAAGCTGCAGCCGCGGCCCAACACCGTGGCCGACTACCAGAAGTACCAGGTGCGCCTGGCCGAGGAGATCGCGATGACGCCGGACACCTGCGTCGTCCTGGCCGAGACCTATGTGCACTGGCTGCGCTACTTCCAGCCCTGCACGCCGATGGTGTGGTGGCTGAGCATCGACAACGCCTTCGAGTACCTGGCGGTCAACAGGATCAACATGAACCTGCTGCGCAGCGAGCGGGTGCTGCACACCTACCAGTCGAGCTACGCGCACGACGTGATCCGCGCGCTGGGCTGCACGCGGACGCTGCCGCTGTCGGACTACACGCCCGGCAAGCCGGTCGCCGCGGAGGGCGAGCCGGCGGTCGACCCGGCCGCCAAGACCGACATCGCGCTGAACGCCAACCACAAGGTCATCTACGACGTCGGCGCGATCGCCGCGCGGCTGGAGCGTGAGAACGGCTGCAAGGTGCACCTGATCCGCGGCCTGACGCGCGCGCAGGTCTACGACGCGCTGGGGCGGAGTAAGCTGTTCATCGACCTGGGCAACTTCCCGGGCAAGGACCGGCTGGCCCGCGAGGCGCTGATGCGCGACTGCTGCGTGTTCGCGCTGGACGTCGGCGCGGCGCGCGACTACGCGCTGCCGGACGAGTGCTACTTCAAGCCGGACCAGGTGGACCAGGTCTTCGCCGGCGCCGGCGAGCTGATGCGCCAGTACGCGCTCTACCTGGAGCTGTCGCGCCCGGCGCAGCAGGCGGTGCAGCGCGAACGGATGATCTTCGAGCGCGAAGTCGCCGGCCTGGCGCACGCCTTCGGGGCCTGACCGAGTCGGCTGCCACGGGGGTTTCCCGGACTGGCTTCGACCGATGTAGGCAACTTCCTCACGCGTGATCGCGCGCTGAAGACCTTGAGAACCCGCCCGTCGCCGCCGAAGATGAAATTTGGCACCGGCTCGGAGTGCCAGCATCCGTCAGGGGGAATCGCCATGAATCTTTCAAGCCTCAAGGTCAAGACCAAACTCTGGGCCGGCTTCGGCCTGATGGCGTTGATCGTCATTGCCGTGTCGGCCGAGGCGCTGCATCAGCTGGACCAGTCCAGCACGCGCGTGGAGACCTACCTGCATGGCGTCGCGGCGCGCGAGCGCCTGGTCATCGCGGTGCAGTCCGCGGCCAAGTCGCGCGCGATCGCCGCTCGCAACCTCGTCCTGGTGACTACGCCGCAGGACCGCGCGATGGAACTGGACGCGGTCACCAAGTCCCATGAGGAGGTCAAGCAATCCCTGGGCCGGCTCAAGGAGCACCTGACCGGCGCGCAGGACGCGACGCCGCAGGACAAGGCGCTGTTCGACAAGCTCTCCGGCGTCGAGGAGCAGTACGGCAAGGTCGCGCTCGCGATCGTGGGACTGGTCAACGAGGGCAAGCGCGACGACGCCATCGCGAAGATGAACACCGAATGCCGGCCGCTGCTGGCCGCGTTGCTGACGGCCACTGGCGAATTCATCCGCTACGAGGACGAGCGCTCCGCCGGCGAGACGCAGGCCGCGAGCGAGCTCTTCGCCACCGATCGCACGCTGCTGATCGTCACGGCCGTGCTGTCCACGGCGATGGCGGGCCTGCTGGGCTGGCTGATCAGCCGCGCGGTGACGGCGCCGCTGAATCGCGCGATCCGGGTGGCGCAATCGGTGGCCGACGGCGACCTGCGCGAGGAGATCGAGGTCAGCGGCCGCGACGAGCTGAGCCAGTTGCTGACCGCGCTGAAGGCGATGAGCGGCAACCTGTCGGCGATGGTGTCGAACGTGCGCTAGGCCGCCGATGGCATCGCGACCGCCTCGACGCAGATTGCCAGCGGCAACCACGACCTGTCCAGCCGCACCGAATCGCAGGCCAGCGCGCTGCAGCAGACCGCCTCGTCGATGGCGCAGATGACGGAGACGGTGCAGGTCAACGCCGAGTCCTCGCGCAAGGCGACGGGCCTGGCCGACGCGGCGGCGCAGGTCGCTGGCCAGGGCGGCGAGGTGGTGCACCGCGTGATTTCGACGATGGAGGCGATCACCGGCTCCAGCAAGCGGATCGGCGACATCATTGGCGTGATCGACGGGATCGCGTTCCAGACCAACATCCTGGCCCTGAACGCGGCCGTCGAGGCGGCGCGCGCTGGCGAGCAAGGCCGCGGCTTCGCGGTGGTGGCCAGCGAGGTGCGGGCCCTGGCTCAGCGCAGCGCGCAGGCGGCCAAGGAGATCAAGGTGCTGATCTCCGACAGCGTGGAGAAGGTCGATGCCGGCGGTGCGCTGGTGCAGGAGGCCGGCCGGACGATGGACTCGGTGCTGAACGAGGTGCGCAAGGTCACCGGCCTGATGGGCGAGATCAACGCCTCCACCGAACAGCAGTCGCAGGGCATCGTGCAGGTCAACGAGGCGGTGGCGGCGATCGACCGCGGCACGCAGCAGAACGCGGCGCTGGTCGAGGAAAGCGCGGCGGCGGCCGAGAGCCTGCGGCAGCAGGCCGTAGCGCTGACCGAGGCGATCTCGCGCTTCAAGGTGCGCGGCGGGCTGTCGGCCGCCTGAGCCGGCAGGCCGCACTTAGCTGAGTTTCGCCGCAAATCTCACCGAGTTATCACCAGTTCGGATCAATAGATTGCGCTGCCAGCAAGCCCGAGTTTTCCCGGCAGTCCCGCAGGTGCCTGCGATTCGTATAGTCCTCCCTGACCGACAGCGAAATCCGACTCGGGAAGCTCCTGTGAACGGCATATACCTGATCATCCCTGCCGAGGAATCAGAGGGATTGGTGTGGGATCCGCTGCAGGATCTGACGTTCTACGAGGCAATCGGGTGGAACTCCGTCAAGTCGCGCTGGGTGGCGCAAAGGGCTCGTTTCCTGGACGACGCGCATGAAAAGCTCAACGCTGGGGTCGTGAGACCGGGAGGGCTCGTTGCAGCAGAGAATCTGGCGCATGAGCTTCTCAAAAAGATTCGGGCTGAATGCGAGCTTCTCCCGGTAAGCGTTGGAGGTAGACGATGGGAACTTCTGAACGTCTTGTCCACGGTACAGGAATTCGACAGGTCTCGCTCAGAAGTTCTTGCAAATTCGGACGGTCGAGTTTTCTGGTTGCATAAATTATCAATTCCTCTGAACGCGGCGGCCTGGGATCTCTTCACCCTCTCTGCATCGAATCGCGCGTCAATATTTGCCACTGATCGATTTGTGCAGGCCTCAAAGGAGCTGAAAATGAAAGGTGTCGATTTCAAAAGGATAGGTGAATTCAGCCCATAAAGCCGATTGTCGCCGTATCCGTGAAGCTGGCCCGATCATCAAACCGATGACTAGGCCGGGCGCCGGCAATCCACACATCATCAAGGGCGTGCGATCGCCGGCCCCAGCGCCAATGAATAAGTGATGGACGCTTGGTTCAATTTCTTTTCATATTCATCCCGACCCCTGAGATTTGAAATGAAATTGCTCATGGCGCGTCCACCTCGAATTTTGATCATTCTGAAGCTGCTTCTGCTTCCCCGCTCTTGGTGGGTGGCTGCGTACTGGCTCAAATGCCCGCCAGATTCAATGGATCACTGGCTTAGAACAGGACTGATATGAAAATTGGGCTCTTGCAGCGTGTGCGGTGGAGCGGGCAGGCTCATGATGGCCGGCGGTACTCGTTTATACGGGACAACCGTCTAGAAGCACTTAAAAGCAAATGACTGACCCTGTGTTGATCGCGACGCTGGCCGGCCTGCCATGCATGATCTACGGTGTAACCACGATGATCAAGTTCAGCGCAATTAGCCAACAAATCGCGGCCGTGCAACGCAGGTCGAACGATCTGCTAGAACCCGGCGGTGAAGGCGGTATGAACAATTACCAAATTGAGTTATTTGAGCAATTGATCAATGGCGATGAATTGCGCGGTATCGACGAAGAACTCTTGGAGAAGGCTCGCCATATCGGCAAGCATCTGCGCTGGAGTATGCGAATGAATATCGCATGGATCGTTGTGGTGGGCACAACCTATTGGATCACGGTGAGTTAGGGCATTTCAACGGCATTGATAGTTGCGCCTGTAAACCGTTCGTCATGCGGCGAAGAGGGGGAAAAGAAAATGGTGCGGGTGCTTGGATGCGGAGCCTGAGCAAAGAAATCCGCCTCGGCGCAGCCCCAGGGCTCAGGGCGCGGGCCCACTCCCCTTGAGCTCCGCCTGCATCCGTGCCCGCATCTCGGCGATGCGCCGGCGTTTCTCCTCCCCCTTGGCCAGTTGCTCAGCCGGCAGGCCCATCGCGCGGCCGCGCTCGATCTGCTGGTCGATGAGCGGCAACTCGCGGTCAGCCGCGTCGACGAAGGCCTGCTGCACCGCTTGATGACGGGCCTGCTCGCGGCGCGCGTAGCCCGCATGGTCGTCGAGCTGCCAGGCGGGCACCGCCGGTTCGGCCGCCTGACGCTGCATGGGCGGCGCCCGGTCATCGCCGGCCACGCGGGCATCGGCCAGACTCCAGGCGGCCGGCAGCTCCGATGCCGGTTGCGATGGCGGCGCCAGAGGCGTTTGCGCCGAAGCCGCGCCTGGCCCCGCGGCAAGTGCCTCCGAGCCGGATGCCGCGCGATCCGCTGGCTCGGCAGCCCCGGCGTGAAGCTGCGGCGAATGGGCCGCTGACCGCACCTGAGCCGCCCCAGCGGCGACCGACGTGTCCCACGTCCCCTCAGGCCCGCCCCTCGCGAGCCACACCGCCAGGGCGCCGATCGCCGTCAGCGCCGCCACGACCTTCAGATCAACGCGTCCACGCTCAATGCGCATGGCCATGCTCCTCGCCGCCCTTGGGCGGCAGTTCCGGCTCGAACGGCAAGGCCGGCGCCGACATCCCCGGCGCCCATTGCAGATCGGCCGTCGCCAGCAACTCGCGCTGACGGCGGCGCCACGCGGCCTCGAGCTTCTCCTGCGCGATGGCCTGTCGCGCCTCATGGCGCACCGTCTCGCTGTCGAGCGGATGGTGGCCCCGTTTCACCGCGATCGCCTGCACCCGTTCCCAGCCATGGCCGTCGGGATGCCGGATCGCCGGCGAGGCCACGCCCACCGGCCAAGCCTGCAGCAGGTCCAGCGCCCAGGCGTCGAGCTCTACCGCCGGCTTGGGGTCGCCGAGCCGCCATGCGAGCGTCTTCACGCCCGGCTGGCCGCGCAGGTCGCGGCCCTCGCCGCACGCGGCGTCCGGGCAGCGCAGATGCAAGCCATCAACAGCCTCAAGCCGCGTGAAGCGGTCCAGATGCGCGCGGTAATACGCGCCGATCTCGTCCTCCGGCACCGACGCCGCCAGCGCCGCGCGCGCCGGCGCATCGCCGTGCGGATCGCCGCTGAGCCCCTGCCAGCGCACCCACGCGAGCTTGCGCTGCCGCGCCTGCACGACGCGGCGGACGAAGTCCAGTTCCGCCTCGCTCCACCCGCTGTCGCGGCGCAGCCATTGCTCGACGAAGCGCTCTCGCAGCAGCTGCCGGGCCTGCGCGCGGGCGAAATCGAGCTCGCCCATGCGCAGCATCCGCCGCCCCTGCACGTTCTGCAGCGGCCAGATGTCGGCCACGCTGATCGCGCCCGCCGGCAGGCCGCCAAAGGCGCGATGGCGCAGCAGCACCAGCCGCGAGGCCGCGTCACGCTGCCGGTCATCGAGGGCCTCGTCCAGGCGCAGCCCACTGCCCTGCCCGTCCGCCCACAGCGCCGTCCAGGCCCGCCCGTCCACGCTCACCGGCTGCTCGACCCTCGCGGCCGTCCAGGCCCGGTCGATGCGTTCCGGCCAGATCTGCTGGAGCGTCGCGAGCCACTGCCGCCGCGTGTCGGCCTCCGGCGCGAAAGCGACACGGCGGCTCGCGAAGAGCGTCGCATCGCCGACCTCCCGCGCGGCCGCGTCGCCCAGCAGCAAGTCCAGCGCCAGATGGCGAGTCAGCTCAGGCAGGGTCAGCGCCGGCTGCTCCCGGCGGGCGAGCATCAGCAGCGCCTCGGCCGGCCGGCGCGGGATCGTCCGATCACCGAAACGCGCGACCCACCCCGGCGCGGCTCGCTCATCGGTCGCCGCCGGCGCGGTCGATGGCCCAGGCGCCGCGCCCGCTGGCGGGACCACGAAGACCGCGCACGCCGCAAGGCCCAGCCCTGCCGTGACGAACGCCGCGCAGGCCCGGCCCATGCGCCGGCCGCGAGTCGCGCGCCCGCCCCTCACAGCCGCTCAGCCGCGCGGTTGAGCAGATGCACGACCATCGCGATCGCATGCGGCACCACGACGCGGCCCACATCGCGGCGCACCGCGTGGTCGGTCGTCGACAGCACCTGGCCGCCGCGGCTGTACGAGATCTGCCCGCCCTGGCGCAGCAGCGGGCGGATGTCGGTGGCGCTGGCCGGCAGCGGCGTGTAGCTCGCCAGCGCGGCGGTCACGAGCGCGTCATCACCCAGCGCCTCGCTGTCGTAGTAGTCCTTGACCCAGGTCTCCCAGCCGGAGTGGTTCAGCGCCGAAGTCGTCCAGGTGTGATGCGGCTGCAGCAGGTCCGTCGTGTGCATCACGAAGCCCAGGCTCTGCACCGTCGGCCGCGCCAGGAACTGCGACCACCAGTACTGGCCCAGGTTGTCGATGGGCTGGAACGGCGCTTTCTCGAAGTCCGCGTACATCGACGGCGTCGAGCTGCCGCCCTGCCGGTAGTTGGCTTCGGTCAGGCCATAGGCGTTGTACTTGCTCCCGTCGCCGAACCAGCCCTTCATGCCGCCCTTGCCGTCGTCCAGGTGATCGCCGACGAGCCACGCGGCAGCCAGATCGTCGATGTCGCCCTTGACGGTCAGCTTGGCGTAGTTGTAGCCGCCGAAGGGATTGCCGTGGACGTCAGGGCCCTGCGTGCGGTTCTGGAAGTGCCAGTACGAGGTGTAGTTGACGATGCCCGAACCCAGCCCCCAGACCGGCGCCAGCACGCAGTCGCCGGTCATCGCGCCGCACAGGTAGGTGTCGGCGAAGTCGTCGACGTCATAGGCGCCCTGGCCGAGCTGCTCGGCGAACTGGTCGATCGTGTAGCCCGCGCGCGTGACGCCCGCCAGCAGCTTGGCGTAGTTCGTCGTGCCGGCGTGGCGCTGCATGTAGCGCACCGCGTCGATCGCAATGCGCCTGTGGGTGTCCTGGGCGAAGGCGTTGGCCTCGATCGGCTGGGCGAGGCCGGCCGCCACGGCGGCGGTGGCGGCGAGCAACTGGATGGATCGCATCGAAGTCTCCCTGTGATGAGCCCGCAAGGGCGTGATGGCTGCGCGATCTGCGCACGCCGGAATCTGGGCCGCGATGTTCGGAGGCGCTCGTGACGCTTCCGTTAAGGGAACGCGACGGCCGGCGCTGGTTTTCAGTTGGCAACAGTCCGAGGAATCCAGGCGCGGTTCGCCGCTGGAGGCTAGGCCCGGGATGCGGCTGGCGGCAGTCGGACCGACCCCGGCTAGGGACGTCCCTAGCTGGGAACGGTCCCGTCTTTCACGGCCGACCACCGCGCGATGCAATGCCAGCCAGCCCGAAATGCAAGGAGCACGCGATGCTGGCCGACGCCACCCGTTCATCCAACGTCCCTTCGCCCGCGCCCTCCCCGGCGCCGGCCGCCCCGACCGGCGCCACCGCCTCCTCCGCCGTCCAGCGCGGCCAGGCGCGGGACCTGATCGCCCAGGCGGCCGATCCCAACACCGGCGCGCTCGACACCAGGCGCCTGGCGGGCTGGGTCGCCGAGGCCAGCGTCAAGGACTTCGACAGCGCCGCGCAGGCGCACGCCTCGATCGAGAAGGAGCTGATCGCGCAGGGCCGCGTCGGCGACCTGTCACGCTTCAACCAGGACGTGGTCACCGCGACCGCCGAACTGGCGCCGAACGGCCTGTGGGCCGCCGGTCAGGCGATGGCGAGCCAGGGCAAGCACCTGCTCATCGACAACCCCATCCTGATCAAGCGCTGGGAGAACACGACCAGCGCCTGGACCGGCCGCAGCGGGTTCTCCTCGCCGCTGCGGGAGCTGCTGACCTCGCACGGCATCGAGTTCAACGCCACCGCGCACGCGGCGCCGCCCAACTCGGTGGGCAAGTCGGCCGGCATCCCGAAGGAGGTGGCCAACAACACCAACGGCGCGCTGGCGCGTGACGCGATCGCCGACCGCTGGCGCGCCACCGGGCACGACGTGTCGATCGAACAGCCCCGCAACGGCGGCAGCCGGCGGGTGGACGTCGTGGCCGACACCCGGGGCGGCGATCCGCGCAACCGCACGCGCGTCGAGATCGAGTCCAAGGTCGGCTACACCTCCAAGAGCAGCACCATCGTGGAGCAGGTCGCCAAGGATGCCCAGGCGCTGGCCGAGAACCGCACGCTGCGCCAGACCGGCGTGGCGCTGGAGCGGGCGGGCAAGGTGCTGCGCCCCGTGGGCGCGGTGATGGATGCGATCGAGGTCGGCAGCGCTTTCCACGCGGACGGCAACCGGGTCGGCGAGAAGACCGGGCGCGCGGTCGCCGGCGTGGCTGGCGGCGCGCTGGGCGGCTGGGGCGGCGCGGCGGCCGGCGCGGCCATCGGCACGGCGATCCTGCCGGTCGGCGGCACGGTGGTGGGCGGGCTGATCGGGGGCGCGATCGGGGCCTTCGGCGGCGATCAGCTCGCCAAGGGGGCCTTCGACACGATCAAGGGATGGTTCTGAGCGCCGCGCCTGCGAAGATGGCGCGATGCTGAACTGGCTCAAGAAGATCGCCCCGCCGTCCGGGTCCACGCTCGAGCGGCGCCTGGCCGGCTATCCGGCCTACACCCTGCCCCATCCGGGGGACGGCGCGTCGCTGACGCCCGCCCAGGCGCAGGCCAACCTGGAGGCGCTGCTGACGCAGCGGACCGCCCGGCTGGAGATCATCACGGCGCTGCTGCGCGACGAGGCCGGCATCGACGCCGCGCCCGCGCTGGCCGGCGCCGATCCGGCGCCGCTGCTCGACGCGCTGCACACGTGGATGAAGGAGGCGATGCCCGCGCTCCACGACCGGCACCGGGAACTGGCGTCGACGGCGCGCTGGCTCGCCAGCCACCGGCGCGGCGACGAACTGGTGTTCTCCTTCCTGGGCGACCTGGGTCTGCTGCTGGGCGAGCTGATCGTCCTGGGCCGCCCCGCCTTTCAATGGGCGCTCGACCTGGATCCTCGCAACCGCCGCGCGAAGATGGTCAGTTGGCAGCGCCCGGTGCTGATCGCGCATCGGCCCGACGGGAGCGCCGTCGAGCTCGATCCCGAGGACGCCGTCGTGCACCGCTTCATCCAGCCGCGCGGCAGCGCCCTGGTGCTCAACGAGTGGGGCCGGATGGTCCAGGACGCGCGGGCCGGGGCGTACGACCGGGCGCTTTGACCGCCGGCTTGGCGTTGCGCACCCGGTTGGCGAGGAACACCTCGCCGATGTCGAGCGTGCTCTCGTGGCCGACATGGGCCGCGCAACTGCCCAGCCATTTGTCCGCCGCCGCCCGGCCCAGTCCGAACAGCGTCGTCAGCAGTCCGGGATCGGTGTTGAGCTTGCTCGACGCGCCGAACGGCGCCAGGCCGTCCTCGTCGGCGATGCGGTGCAGCCGCATCTGCTTGTAATGGGTCGGATCGACGCGCCGGTCGCGCAGCAGCCGCTGCACGAAGGCGATCGCGCGCAGCTCGGCCACCAGGCTGGCATTGAAGGTGATCTCGTTGATGCGGTCGTCGATCTCCGCCGCGGTGCGCGGAATGCCGGCATGCTCGCGCGGATTGATCTGGATCAGCAGCACGTCGTCCGAGGCGGTGCCATAGACCAGCGGCCACAGCGCCGGATTGCCCGAGTAGCCGCCATCCCAGAACGGCTCCCCGTCGATCACCACCGTCTGCGCGCCGTGCGGCAGGCAGGCCGAGGCCATCAGCGCCTCGATGCTCAGGTCCTCGCCGCTGAACACGCGCGGCTGGCCGGTCCGCACCGAGGTCGCCACCACGAAGACCTTGATCGGTCCCTCGCGCAGCGCCTCGATGTCGACATGGCGCTGGACGATGTCGCGCAGCGGGTCGAGGTTGAACGGATTGAGCTGGTACGGGCTCCACAGCCGCATCCAGGCGTCCCAGGCCGCGTAGCCGGGCCAGGCGCTGCGGTTGTAGACCCAGGCCGGGAGCTCCATGCGCGCGGCGTGGCCGGGACCGGCCGTCTCGCCGACGACGCCGAAGCAGGCCGGCACGCCCGACACGTCCTGCCAGAAGCGCGACAGCGCCTGCCGCGCCCCCAGCGCCCCGCCCTTGGCGAAGCCGGTGGCCATGACGGCGGCATTCATCGCGCCGGCGCTGGTGCCGGAGACGCCGTCGGCCTGGAGCCGCCCATCCTCGAGCAGCCGGTCCAGCACGCCCCAGGTGAAGGCGCCGTGCGAGCCGCCGCCTTGGAGCGCCAGGTCGATGAGCCGGGGGGACGCCGCGGACTTGGCGCTGGGCTTGTCAGTCGGTTTGTCGATGGGTTTGTCAGTCGGCATGGCGGCAGGACGCGCGGCGGCGCCCGGTGGCGGCGAAGCCCGCAGCCTACCGTGGCGGCGTGCCCTGCGTCACGCGCTCACTTCCCGCCGCGCAGCTTCGCCAGCTGTCCCTGCGTCTCGGTCCACAGATCCATGCCGACCTGCGTCGCGATGCCGGCGTTCACGCGGGTCAGCTTGTCGCGCATGCGGGCGGTCTCGGCCGGGCTCAGTTCATTGACCGCCATGCCCTTGGCCTTGAGCTCCGCCAGCGCCTTGGCGGCCTCGTCGCGCGTGTCCTTGCGTTCGAAGTCGCGGCTCTTGACCGCCGCCTGCTGCAGGATCGCCTGCTCGTCCTTGGACAGGCCGTCCCAGAACTTCTTCGACACCGTCACGATCCACGGGCTGTACACGTGATTCGTCACCGTCAGGTACTTCTGCACCTCGTAGAACTTGGCCGACAGGATGGTGTTGTACGGGTTCTCCTGGCCGTCGACGGCGTTGGTCTCGAGCGCCGTGAACAGCTCCGAATACGGCAGCGGCACCGCGTTTGCGCCCAGCTGCTTGAAGCTGTCCAGGAACACGTTGTTCTGCATCACGCGCAGCTTGATGCCGCTGAGGTCCTCCAGCTTGTTGACCGCGTGCTTGCTGTTGGTCAGGTTGCGGAAGCCGTTCTCCCAGTACACCAGGCCGACCAGGCCCTTCTCGGCCAGCTTGCCGCGCACCTTGTCGCCCACCGGCCCGTCCAGCAGCGCGTCGGCCTCGCGGACGTTGTTGACCAGGAAGGGCGTGTCCCACAGCGCCATCTCCTTGGCGATGCCCACCAGCGTCGCCGTGGAGCCCACCATCATCTCCTGCGCCCCGCCGATCAGCGCCTGCTGCATCTGCGTATCCGGCCCCAGCGCCGCGCCACCGATCGCGCGCACCCGCATCTTGCCGCCGGAGAGCTTCTGCACCTCGTCGGCGAAGACCTTGACCGCGCGGCCCTGGTTGCTGTTCTCCGCCAGGCCGTAGCCGAAGCGGATCAGGCGCGGCTTGATGTCGGCGGCGGCGGCCGGCAAGGCGGCGCCGAGGGTGCCCAGGGCGAGCGTGGCCAGCGCGGCAGCGGCCAGGGTCAGGCGGCGAGTCTTGAAGCTCATGGTTGTCTCCTTGGGGGGCGAATGGACTCGGGATCGGATTCAGGATCGGATACGGCTGCGGATTCAGCGCATCCAGCGGATCGGCTCCGTCACCAGCGCCGGGAAGGCGGTGAACAGCACCAGGATCAGCGTGTAGGTGATCAGGAACGGATTGACGCCCTTGATGACCTGATGCATCGACAGCCGGCCCACGCCGGCCACGACGTTGAGCACCGTGCCCACCGGCGGCGTGATCAGGCCGATGGCGCCGTTGAGCACGAACATCAGGCCGAAGTACACCGGGTCGATGCCCGCCTTGACGGCGATCGGCAGCATCACCGGGGCGAAGATCAGGATGGTTGGCGTCAGGTCCAGCGCGGTGCCGATCACGACCAGGATCAGCATCATCAGCGCCATCAGCAGGCGCGGCGACTCGATCAACCCGCCCAGCCACCCGGTCAGCACGCCCGGCAGGTCGGCCAGCGTGATCATGTAGCTCGCCACCTGGGCGCCGGCGCACAGGAACATCACGATCGCCGTCGTCTTGGCCGCGCGCACCAGCACACCATGCAGCTCGCGCAGGCCCATCTCGCGATGGACGGCGAAGCTGATCACCAGCGCGTAGAACGCGGCCACGACCGCGGCCTCGGTCGGCGTGAACACGCCGGTCTTCATGCCGCCGATGATGATCAGCGGCATCAGCAGCGCCCAGAAGGCCTTGGCCGTCGCCTTCAGCCGCTCGCCCATCGGCAGCGCGGTGCCGGGCGGCAGGTCGATCCGGCGCAGCTGCAGCTTCCACGCGATCAGCAGCCCCAGGCCCATGACCAGCCCCGGCACGATGCCCGAGAGGAACAGCGCCGAGATCGAGGTGTTGGTCGTCACCCCATAGATCACGAAGGGCATCGACGGCGGAATGACGGGCGCGATGATGCCGCCCGAGGCGATCAGCCCGGCCGAGGTGGCCATCGGGTAGCCGTGGCGCTGCATCATCGGCAGCAGGATGGTGGCCAGCGCCGCGGTGTCGGCCAGCGCCGAGCCGCTCATGCTGGCCATCAGCACCGAGGCGCCGATCGCGACGAAGCCCAGCCCGCCGGGGATGTGCCCGACCCAGGCCTGCGCCATCTGGATGATCCTCCGGCTGATGCCCCCGGCGTTCATCAATTCCCCGGCCAGGATGAAGAAGGGCACGGCCAGCAGCGGGAAGCTGTCGATGCCGGCCACCAGGTTCTGCGCCAGCAGCTGGGTGTCCCAGAAATCCAGCGCCCAGGCCATGCCGGCGCCGGTCAGCACCAGCGCGAAGGCCATCGGGATGCCCAGGCCCATCAGCAGCAGCATGCCGCCGCAAAAGACGATGAAGGACAGTGCCTCGTTGCTCATGGTCATCCTGCCCTTACTCGACGTCGGACTCGTGATCGAGGTCCAGCGGCTGGTTGCGGATCAGCTCCCACAGCGCGATCACGGCGATCGCTGCGCAGGAGAGCAGCGCCGGCAGCGGCAGCAGCGCGTTGGAGTAGCCCAGCACCACCGAGCGGCTCTCCAGCCCGACCACCACCTGCTGCCAGGCGCCCCACCCCACCAGCGCGGCCGCGGCGATGACGGCGACGCGGATCAGCGCGGTGATCGCGCGCAGCGCCGCCGGCTGGCGCCGCAGCGGCAGCAGCAGGCTGGTGAAGGCCATGTGCTCGCCCAGCGGATAGGCGGCCGTCGCGCCGATGAAGACCATCCACACGAACAGCAGGCGCGAGAGCTCCTCGCTCGCCGCTATGCCGCTGCCGAAGCCGTAGCGCAGCACGACATTGACGAACACCGCCAGCGCCATCACGCCCAGGCACAGCGCCATCGCGGCCTCGCTGGCGGTCTGCCAGCGCGAACGGCGCGCGGCCTGGACCGGCGCGCCGGCGTCCTGATGAGAGGGGGTCATGGCGCGGTCTCCTGGTTGTCCTGCGGTGCCGGGGGCGCCATGGACGTCTCCGACGCCTTTGACGTGTCCGGCGCGTCCGGCGCGAGTGCGGCGAGCGCCTGCCTCACCTGCTCCGCCACCGGCAGCGCCGCCGGCACCGTCACGACGCCGGGCTCGCCGGTGGGCGGCTCCAGCGTGGCGAACTGGCTGTCGACCAGGCTCGCCGGAAAGATGTGCCCCGCCGCGCGGGCAGCCACGCGCGTGAGCGCGACCGGCTTGTCGATCTCGAGGAACACGAAGGCCAGCGACGGACAGGCGCCACGCAGCCGATCCCGGTAGGCGCGCTTGAGCGCGGAGCAGCTCAGCACCACCGGCGCCTGTCCGGCCAGCAGCGCGCCGAGCCGGTCGAGCCAGCCCCAGCGGTCCTCGTCCGTGAGCGGCTGGCCGGCCTGCATCTTGGCGATCGAGGCCGGCGCGTGATGGGCGTCGCCCTCGACGAAGGGCCAGCCGAGCGCCAGCGCCAGCGCCTCGCCGACGCTGGTCTTGCCGCAGCCGGCCACGCCCATCACGACGATGGCGCGGGCGGCGGGCGCTGCGGGGGAGGCAGTCGATGCGGTCATTGGATAGCGCTATCCCAAGTTCTGAAAAGAGACGGCGATCGGAAGGTCCGGGTCGCCGTCGAGTCCTCGTCACAGGAGGGCCACCCCGCCGCGAAGAGCCTTTCACGCGGCGGGATAGCGCTATCTTAGGTGGTGCATGGCAGCACCAGGATAGGGATTACGCGAGGTTTCGGTGCCGCCGGCGCGCCAAGTCCTGGGGCAGCCCCCGGCTCCCGGGCCGGGAGGACAGCGCTATCCTCCTGCCGATGAACGCATCCTCCCCCAGACGGCGCCGGGCCACCGGCCGCGCCACGCTGCAAGACGTCGCGCAGGCGGCCGGCGTGAGCCCGATCACCGCCTCCCGCGCGTTGCGCGGCGAGCGCAGCGTCGCGCCGGAACTGGTCGAGCGCGTCACCGCCGCCGTCGCGCAGCTGGGCTATGTCCCCGATCCGGCAGCGCGCGCGCTGGCCTCGGCGCGCAGCAACCAGGTCGTGGTGCTCATCCCGCTGCTGTCGAACGCGCTGTTCGTCGACCTGCTGGACGCGGCGCAGCGCACGCTGCTCGCGGCCGGCTACCAGAGCCTCATCGGCGTCACCCACTACCACCCCGAGGAAGAGGAAGCGCTGCTGCGGACCTACCTGATGAACCGCCCCGCAGGGCTGCTCGTCACCGGCTTCGACCGCACCGATGCGGCGCGCGCGCTGCTTCACGGCAGCGGCGTGCCCTGCGTCCACGTGATGGAGAACCGCGGCGAGCCGGGCCTCTATTCCGTCGGCTTCTCTCAGCAGGCGGCCGGCCATGCGATGACCGCCGAACTGCTGCGGCGCGGCTACCGCCGCATCGCGTTCGCGGCCGCGCAGCTGGATCCGCGCACGCTGCAGCGCGCCGAGGGCTATCGCGCCGCGCTCGGCGCGGCCCACGATCCGGCGCTCGAGTTCATGGACTCGGCGCCCTCGTCCTTCGCGCTGGGGGCGGCGATGTTCGAGCGCGTGCTGCGGGCGGCGCCGGAGGTCGACGCGATCTTCTTCAACAACGACGACCTGGCGCAGGGCGCACTGCTGCAGGCCTTGCGCCTGGGTGTGAAAGTGCCGGAGCGCGTCGCCGTCGTCGGCTTCAACGACCTGACCGGCGGCGACCAGATGCTCCCGCCGCTGAGCACGGTGCGGACGCCTCGCGGCGACATCGGCCTGCACGCGGCCCGCATGCTGGTGGCCCTGATGCGCAACGAGCCGGTGCCCGAGACCTGCGTGGATCTCGGCTTCCAGCTCGTGATGCGCGACAGCTGCTGAGCGCCTCCCGGCGCCCTTTCCAGCCCTTTCCCGCCCTTTCCCCCTTTTTTCCGCCCTTCCCGCCCTTCTCTCCAGCGCCCGATCAGAACGGCGCGGGCCGCGCGCGGACCTGCCATTCGCCGGACGGCTGCCAGCTCGTGCTCACGCGCAGGAGACCGAAGGGGTGGCGCGTTTCGAGACGGACCCGCGGCATGGCCTGGGAGCCGCATCTGAGGGCCGGCAGCGGGATCAGCACCGAGTCCGTGCTCTGGGGCGCGACAGCCAGCCAGCGCACGCTGCCCGGCTGCGGCGGCTCGACCAGCGTCACGGCGATGTGACTGCGCGCACGGCGGGAGGGGTTGCGGGCCGACAGCGCCAGCATCGCGGTGTCACCGGCGAAGCACAGCGACGGCGGCGCGACATGCAGCCGCAGGCCGCGCAGGGTCTGGATGCCCACGGCCAGGCAAGTGGCCAGCAGCCCCATCAGCGCCAGCCCGAACACCATCGGCAGCCAGGCCTTCGACGAGAGTCCCTGCATCAGCAGGGGCACGGCGCAGGCCAGCAGGACCAGCGACACCCCGGAGGGCATCACCCGGAGATCCCGGAGCCGGAGCGTGGTGTGGGCGACCTCCTCGGCGCAACTGCCGGAGCTGGGCGCGGCGGCGCAGGGATGGAGGGAAAGGAGGCCCAGATGGCTGCGCAGCGGCAGGCGGGCCGAAGGGGGCATTGGCGGGAAGGACATCGCGGGTGCGTGCAGACGTTGGCGGAACGGCGACTGTCCGTCGCCGCTCCGCCTCCACGCCATCGTCTACACAGGTCAATCGATGTCGTCGACCGGCCTCGCTGAGCTAGTGCCGATGAGTCAGTTCAATCGGCGATCCCCGGCGTGGGCGTGCCCGGGGTGCCCATCGCCACGCCGCTTTCGGCGGCCGCGACCGGTGCGGACGGCGCCGCGCCCGGCTCCTGCGCCGTGAAGGTCTTGCGGCCCTTCACGAGGTAGGAATAGATCACCGGCACCACCACCAGCGTCAGGATCGTCGACGTGATCACGCCGCCGATGATCGCCCGGCCCATCGGGGCCTGCATCTCGCCGCCCTCGTTCAGCGCGATGGCCATCGGCAGCATGCCGAACACCATCGCCGCGGTCGTCATGATGATGGGCCGCATCCGGATCAGGCCCGCCTGCAGCAGCGCCTCGGGCACTGACAGGTGCTGGTCCTTGCGCGCATGGTTGGCGAAGTCCACCAGCAGGATCGCGTTCTTCGTCACCAGGCCCATCAGCATCACCAGGCCGATCATCGAGAACACGTTCAGTGTCGTCTTCCACAGCAGCAGCGCCAGCATCACCCCGATCAGCGCCAGCGGCAGCGAAGCCATGATCGCCACCGGCTGCACGAAGCTGCCGAACTGGCTGGCCAGCACGATGTAGATGAAGATCAGCGCCAGCCCCATCGCGATCAGCAGCCCGTTGAAGGCCTCCGCCTGCTGCTTGCCGTCGCCGTCGACCATGAAGCTGATGCCCGGTGGCAGCTGCGTCTCCTTGATCAGCTTCTGCACGTCGGCGTTGACGTCGCCGCCCGGGCGCCCCTGCACGCCGGCGTACACCGCCTCGCGGCGCTGCAGGTTCTGGCGGCGGATCACCTCGGGGTTGAACACCGGCTCGATGGTGGCCACCTGCTCCAGCGCGATCGGCGAGCCGTCCTTGGCGAACGCCACCGGCAGGCTGCGCATCTGCTCGATGCTCTGGCGCTGCGCCTTGGGCAGGCGCAGCAGCACCTCGACCTGGTTGCCGTCCGGCGTGGTCCAGTAGGTCGCGATGTCGCCGTTGACGTAGGCGCGCAGCGACGAGGCCACCTGCACCGCGTTCAAGCCCAGCTCGCGCACCGCGGAGTCGCGCAGCTTCACCGCGAAGGCCGGCAGGCCCGGCTTGACGGTGGTGTCCACGTCCACCGCGCCCTTGATCTTCTTGACCTTCTCGGCGAAGTCCTTGGCCACCTGCGTCAGCACTTCGGGGTCCGAGCCCAGGATCGTCACCCACACCGGCCGGTTGAAGCCGACGCTGACCTCGACGCCGGGGATGCGCGCGATCTCGGCGCGGATCGCGTCCTCGACCTGGGTCTGGCTGCGCTTGCGCTCCTTGCGGTCCACCAGCGCGATGTCCAGGTTGGCCTGGTTGCGGCCGGTGGCCAGCCCTTCCCCGCTGCTGCCGACGACGGTCGACACGGTCTTGATCTCGGGGAACTTCGCCAGGATCTCCTCGACCTGGCGCACCTTGGCGTCGCCCCGGTCCAGGCTGGTCGCCACCGGCATGCGCAGCGTCAGATGGGTGAAGCCCTGGTCGACCTGGGGCTGGAACTCGCTGCCCACGGCCGGCACCAGCAGGATCGCCAGCACGAAGCTGCCGATGCCCGACAGCGTCACGATGCCGCGCGGCGTGATCGTGGCCGAGCGCAGCCGGCGCGGCGCGGTCTTGTCGCGCTCGCCATCGGCGCCGAACGGACGTCCGAAGGACGGCAGCACCCACAGCCGGTAGCGGCGCGGCGAGAACACCCAGCGCAGCGTCTTCTCATAGACGGTGTGCAGCACGTCCATCGCGGCGTCGGTGGCGCGGATCAGGTGGCCGATCACCGGCACCTTCTTCACGTAGGCGCTGGGCGGGTCCGGCCACACCGACGACAGCATCGGATCCAGCGTGAAGCTGACGAACAGCGACACCAGCACCGCCACCGCGACGGTGATGCCGAACGGATAGAAGAACTTGCCGACGATGCCGCCCATGAACGCCACCGGCACGAACACCGCGCAGATCGCGAAGGTCGTGGCCATCACGGCCAGCCCGATCTCGTTGGTGCCGTCCTCGGCCGCCTGGTGATGGTCCTTGCCCATGCCGACGTGGCGCACGATGTTCTCGCGCACGACGATGGCGTCGTCGATCAGCAGCCCGATGCACAGGCTCAGCGCCATCATCGTCATGAAGTTCAGCGTGAAGCCGAAGGCGTAGATCGCGATGAAGCTGGAGATCACCGAGATCGGCAGCGTCAGCCCGGTGATGATGGTCGAGCGCCAGCTGTGCAGGAACAGGAACACGATCGCCACCGTCAGCAGCGCGCCCTCGATCAGCGTGTGGCGCAGGCCGTCCAGCGAGTGCTTCACGAAGTCGCTGTTGACGTAGACCAGGCGCAGCTCCATGTCCTTGGGCAGCGTCTTGCGCAGCTCCTCGACGGCGGCCTTGACGGCCTCGCCGGTGGCCACGATGTTGGCGTCCTGCTGCTTGAAGATGTTGAAGCTCACCGCCGGCTGGCCGTTGATGCGCGCGATGGAGTCGAGCTCGCGCTCGCGCTCGCTCAGCGTGCCCAGGTCGCCCAGCGTCAGCGCCAGGTCGCCGCGGCGCGCCACCACGACATTGGCGAACTGCTTCGGATCCTTGACCTTGCCCTCGACGCGCAGCATCGCGTCGTCGTAGTGGTTGGAGATCAGGCCCACCGGCGCGTCGGTGTTGGCCGCGTTCAGCGCCTTGGAGATCTCCGCCGGGGTGATGTTGTAGGCGCGCAGCCGGGTGGGATCGAGGTCGATGCGGACCTCGCGCACCGCCATGCCGCCCACGTCCACCTTGGCCACGCCCTCGACGCGGCCCAGCCGCTTGGACACGGTCAGGTCGGCCAGCATCGACAGCTCGCGCAGCGTGCGGTTGGGGCTCATCAGCGCGGCCACGATGATGGGCTGCGCGTTCTCGCCCTGGAAGCGCTGCACCATCGGCGGCTTCACGTCGCGCGGGAACTGCGCCTGCGCCATCGCGACGCGATCGCGGATCTCCTGCATGCCGCGGTTCATGTCGGCGTTCAGGGAGAACTCGACCGAGGTCTGCACCCGGCCCTCGAAGCTGCGCGACTGCACGCGCTCGACGCCGGCGATGGTATTGAGCGCCTCCTCCAGGGGCTTGGCCACCTCGCGCTCGACCGCCTCCGGAGAGGCGCCCGGGTACTGGATGTCGATCTGCGCCCCGGGGAAAGTGATGTCGGGCGATTGCTCGACGCCCAGCTTGGAATACGCGACCAGCCCCAGCACGCACAGCGCGACCATGACCATGGTGGCGAAGACGGGGTTGCGGATCGAGACGCGGGTCATCCACATGGTGCGGCTCCCCGGTTATTGAGCGGCGGCGCCGCTGGCGGCCGCGCTGGCCACGCTGGCCACGCTGGCTTTGGGCGCGCGGATCTCGGCGCGCTCGCCCTCCTTGAGGTTGTCGAAGCGCGCCCCCAGCACCTGCGACTGCGGCGTCACGCCGGCCAGGATCTCGACCCGCCCTTCCCGCGCGTCACGCCGGCCGGTGGTGACGATGCGGCGCACCAGCGCGCCCTTGTCGATCAGCCAGACATGTTCCTGGCCCGACACGCTGCCGATGGCCGTCGCTGGCACGGTCAGGCGCTGCTTGTCGTCGGCCAGTTCGACGCGGGCGACCGCGTACTGGCCGGCGCGGAAGCGCTCGCCCGGGTTGTCCAGCGCCAGCGTCACGCCGATCGAGCGGGTGCCCGGCTCGGCCGCCGGCGCGATGCGCGCGATGCGCGCCGTCACCGGCTCGTCGACGCCCTCCACCTTCACCTGCACCGACATGCCGGGCGAGAGCTTGCCCACCTCGTGCGTGCCGACCAGGCCGGCCAGCTCCAGCTTGGACAGGTCGACGATGGTCAGCACCTGCTGCTCCGCGGCGACCTTCTCGCCGGGAAGCGTGTGGCGCTTGGCCACGATGCCGTTGATCGGCGAGATCAGCGCCGCCTGGCGCAGCAGGACCTCGCTGGTGCCGAGCTGCGCCTGCGCCGACAGCATCTGCGCGCGGGCCGACTCGAGCTGCGCGCGGGAGTTGTCGAGCGCCGTGGGCGCGATGAAGTTCTGCGAGGCCAGGCCCTGGTTGGCCTTGAACTGGCGCTCGGACTGCTCATACAGCGCGCGCGCGGATTCGACGCTGGCGCTGCGCTCGGCGACCTTGTGGCGGAGTTCTTCCAGATCCAGCTGGCCGAGCACCTGGCCGGCCTGCACGCGGTTGCCCTCGGCGACGGCGAGGCGGTCCAGGCTGCCCGACGCCTTGGCGCGGACGATCACCGTATTGGGCGCGACCAGCGGGCCGGAGAACTCGATCACCCCCGGCATCGCGGCCAGCACCGGCTTGACGACCTCGCTGGCCTGGAATTCCAGGGCCGGCTTGCCGGCGTCCTTCTTCGGCGCGGGCGCATGGCCCCCGCTCGTGGCGTACACGCCGGCTCCGCCGGCCAGCACGGCCACCGCCACACCACCCAACCACCACTGCTTGCGCATGTTCTCCCCCATCCGTCGAGACGGGATCACCGGTTCGATGATCCTTGAATGCGGCGGAGTGTAGGAATCCCGAATTTGACCTGTCAGCGACCTGCGACGAATTGCAGTTTGCGCGTCATGGCCTGCTTTTCTCCGGGACTGAAATCCTTCAAATAAAGGACGAAATGCAAATCAAGGTGGGGAACAGATGGCAAAGCCACTGGAATGAGCCATTGTGGAAAGGCTCTCAGCCTGCCAGGCGTGATAGCGCCCGGGCGCTGGAAGCGCTCAGCCGGCCTCGGGCCGCTGGGCGGCGATCGCGGCGATCGGCAGCTCGACGTCCGCGCATTGCGCGCGATCCATCAGCACGTGGTCGATGACGACCAGCGCCAGCATCGCCTCGGCGATCGGCGTGGCACGGATGCCGACGCAAGGATCGTGGCGGCCGAAGGTCTCGACGACGGTCGGCTCGCCCGCGCGATTGATGGAGGGCCTCGGCGTGCGGATCGAGCTGGTCGGCTTGATCGCGATCGACACCCGCAGGTCCTGGCCGCTGGAGATGCCGCCCAGCACGCCGCCGGCGTTGTTGCTGGCGAAGCCCTCGGGCGTCAGCGCGTCGCCGTGCTGGCTGCCGCGCTGGCGCACGCTCTCGAAGCCGGCGCCGATCTCGACGCCCTTGACCGCGTTGATGCCCATCATCGCGTAGGCGATGTCGGCGTCGAGCTTGTCAAACAGCGGCTGGCCCAGGCCGGCCGGCATGCCGGTGGCCTCGACCATCAGCCTGGCGCCCACCGAGTCCCCGTCCTTGCGCAGCGCGTCCATGTAGGCCTCCAGCGCCTCGATCTGCGACGCATTGGCGGCGAAGAACGGGTTCTGGCCGACGTGCTCCCAGCCCTCGAAGGCGATGTCGATCTCGCCGAGCGCGGTCATGCAGCCGCGAAAGCCCACGCCCAATGTCTGCTTCAGCCACTTGCGGGCCACCGCGCCCGCCGCGACCATCGGCGCCGTCAGCCGGGCCGAGGACCGGCCGCCGCCGCGCGGATCGCGCAGGCCGTACTTGCGCCAGTAGGTGTAATCGGCGTGGCCGGGGCGGAAGGTGTCGAGGATGTTCCCGTAATCCTTGCTGCGCTGGTCCACGTTGCGGATCAGCAGGCAGATCGGCGTGCCGGTGGTCAGGCCTTCGTAGACGCCGGACAGGATCTCGACCTGGTCCGGCTCCTGGCGCTGCGTCACGTGGCGCGAGGTGCCCGGACGGCGGCGATCGAGCTCGGGCTGGATGTCCTCCACCGACAGCGCCAGCCCCGGCGGGCAGCCGTCGATCACGCAGCCGATGGCTGGACCGTGGCTCTCGCCGAAGTTGGTGACGCGAAACAAGCTGCCGAAAGTGCTGCCGGACATCTGGAGAACCTGCCTGGGCGGGAGAAACCGAAGCCGCCGATTCTACGAGCGCGTTCCCGGCGGACGACCCGCGATGCGCCCGGCCGCGGCGCTTCAGGCTCCTTGAGCGATGAACTCAGCGCTCGGGTCCGGCGAGGCATCGCCGCCGGCCGCGGCCTCGCGCGCGATGCGCTCCTGCGCGGCGGGATCGCGCTCGAAGACGGCGATGCTCTCCACATGGGCCGTGTGCGGGAACATGTTGACCGCGCCTGCCTTCGTGCAGCGATAGCCGGCCACGTGGACCAGCAGGCCCGCGTCGCGCGCCAGGGTCGACGGGGCGCAGGACACGTAGACGATGCGCTCCGGCGGCGCCCAGCCCGGCGCCAGCGACGGATCCTTGACCAGCTCCGCCAGCGCCTTGACGAGCGCGAACGCGCCTTCGCGCGGCGGATCGATCAGCCAGCGGTCGGCCGGGCCGTCGGCGGCCAGCAGCTGCGGCGTCATCTCGAACAGGTTGCGCGCGACGAAGCTCGCCTTGTGATCGAGCCCGTTGCGCCTGGCGTTCTCGCGCGAGCGCTGCACCAGCGCCTCGCTGCCTTCGATGCCCAGCACCTCACGCGCCTGCGTCGCCAGCGGCAGCGTGAAGTTGCCCAGGCCGCAGAACCAGTCGATGACGCGCTCGCCGGCCCGCACGTCCAGCAGGCGCAGCGCGCGGCCGACCAGCACCGTGTTGATGTGGTGGTTGACCTGGGTGAAGTCGGTCGGCTTGAACGGCATCAGCACGCCGAACTCCGGCAGCGTGTAGGCGAGCTCCGGGCCGCCCTCATCGAGCAGGTGCACCGTCTCCGGCCCCTTGGGCTGCAGCCACCATTGCACGCCGCGCCCGGCCGCGAAGGCGCGCAGCTTGGCGATGTCGCCGGCGCTCAGCGGCTCCAGATGGCGCAGCACCAGCGCGATGACCTGCGTGCCGTCGGTGTCGCCGATGGCCAGCTCGATCTGCGGCAGCCGGTCGCGCGCGTCCATCGAGCCGATCAGGTCGCGCAGCGGCATCAGCATCGCGCTGACCACCTCCGGCAGCACCTTGCAGACCTGCATGTCGGCGATGTAGCGGCTCTTGCGCTCATGGAAGCCGACCAGCACATGGCCCTTCTTCGGCACATAGCGCACCGACAGGCGGGCGCGATAACGGTAGCCGGTGGCCGGGCCCTCGATCGGGCGCAGCAGCGCCTCGGCCTTGACCTTGCCCAGGTGCCAGAGGTTGTCCTCGAGGACGCGCTGCTTGACGGCGACCTGCGCGGCCGGATGCAGATGCTGCATCTTGCAGCCGCCGCAGGCGCCCGGGTGCAGGCCGAAATGCGGGCAGACCGGGCGCACGCGCTGGGAACTCTCGCGGCGCATCGCGACCAGCGCCGCCTGCTCCCAGTTGTTCTTCTTGCGGCCGACGGCGACCTGGACTTCCTCGCCGGGCAAGGCGCCCTCGATGAACACCACCTTGCCTTCGCTGTTGTGGGCCACGCCCTGCGCTTCAAGGTCCAGCGATTCGACCTTCAGCCATTCCGATACGTCAGTCATGGGCGCGCATTATCCCAGCGCGGCCCGCGGGGGCTGGATTCAGCAGATGCGATTCAGAAGATGCGGTTCAGAAGATGGAATCGCGGCTGATGCCCTGCCGCATCATGTTGCGCTTGAGCTTGGCCAGCGCCTCGATCTGGATTTGCCGGATGCGCTCGCGCGTGAGGCCCAGCCGCACCGCCAGGATGTCCAGCGTTTCGGGCTCGCGGTCGGCCAGGCCGTAGCGGCCGGCGAGCACCTCGCGCTCGCGATCGCTGAGCGAGGCCAGTCCGTTCTTGAGCAGGTCCTCGAGCTCGTGGCTGAGGCGGTGGCCGACGGGATCGATGGCCTGCTCGTCGGCGACCAGATCCAGCATCGACTCGCCGCCGTCGCCATTGCGGTCGACCGGTGAATCCAGCGAACTGGGCAGCTCCGCATAGGCGAGCAGTTCGGCGACTTCATCGACCGGCCGCCCCAGCGCCTGGGCCACGTCCTCGGCGCGCACCACGCCTTCGCCGCCGCGCTGCGCCGCAGCCGCCTCCAGCGCGCGCCGCGCCTTCAGCACCTGATTCAATTCACGCACGATGTGGACCGGCAGACGCACCAGCCGCGCCTGATGCATCAGCGCGCGCTCCACCGCCTGACGGATCCACCAGCTCGCGTAGGTCGAGAAGCGAAAGCCCCGTTCGGGCTCGAACTTGCCGATCGCGTGCATCAGGCCGAGGTTGCCTTCCTCGATGAGGTCGCTCATCGGCAGGCCGCGGCCAAGATAGTTCTTCGCGATGCTGACGACCAGGCGCAGGTTGTGCTCGATCATGGCCTGACGCGCCTCGAAGTCGCCAGCACGCGCCTTGACGGCGGTGGCGAACTCCTCCTGAGGGGTCAGCAGCGGGGTGCGGCGGATGTCGCGCAGGTAGGCCTGCAGCGCGTTCGTCGCATCGCCGTCGGCGGGGCCGAGATCCCCTTTGCGCGCCTTGGCGCGGGCGGATTCTCCGGCTTCGACGTCGCGTAGCGCGCGGACGTCGTCGTCCTCGTCGCCATCGGTGGCGCCAGGCGTGATCTGGCCGTCGGAGGGCGCGAGCTCGCGCTCATCGGCCGGCTCCGCGGCGGCGTCGGCCGCGAGTTCGCGAGGGAGCTGGAAACGGCCCGGGTGGCCAGGGTGATCCAGGCCATCGGGCAGGTGTCCGTCGGAAGAAGAGGCGCGTTGCAGGTTCATGTCGCGGCGCCTCCTTGAGCGCCTCAGCGCGCGGGCAGCAGCCTGGAAGGATCGATCGGCTTGCCCTGCTTGCGCACCTCGAAGTGCAGTCTCACCGCGTCGGCGTCGCTGCTACCCATCTCGGCGATCTTCTGACCCTTGCGCACCACCTGGTCTTCCTTCACCAGCAACGTCTGGTTATGCGCGTACGCGGTCAGATAGTTCGTGCTGTGCTTGATGATGATCATGTTGCCGTATCCGCGCAACCCCGCTCCCGCGTACATCACGCGGCCATCGGCGGCCGCGAAGACCGGATCGCCGGCCTTGCCGGAGAACGACAGACCCTTGTTGCGGACCTCGTCGAAGCCCGATGCCACAGGGCCGGACGAGGGCCAGCCCCAGCTGATGTCGTCGTCGTCCTTGGTCGCCACCGGCGGCGGCGTCGCTGCCGCGCCGCTGGCGGGGGCCGAGGCGGACGCGGTGGCCGTCGCCGGAGCCGGGGACTTGCCGTCCAGCGGACGGGTCTCGACCTTGGAGGTCGTCAGCGGCTTGGTCGTCACCGCGGTGGGGTCGATGCCGGGGGGCACCACGCGCAAGACCTGACCCACCTCGATCAGGTTGGGGTTGTCCATGCCGTTCCAGCGGGCCACGTCCTTCCAGCCCTGACCGTTGTCCATCGCGATGCGGATCAGCGTGTCGCCCGGCTTGACCGTGTAGTAGCCGGGTTTGCCGGCGTTCTCGGCGCCGGGGAGCGGCTTGGATTCAGGCGCCGGCGTGACGGCGGTGCCGGGGATGGAGGATTGCGCGGTCGAGCCCTTGCCGACGGTGCGGTCCTCCACCGGCGCGCGGTGCGGCGTGTTCTGGCAGCCCGCAAGCGCCATCAGCACCACGGTGGCTCCAAGCAGCGGAAGACGGAAGAGTTGTTGCATGCGCGCGTGTGTGTCGTTTGGGAAAGCCGAAGCGCGGCGCCGTGAGGCAACCGCGCTACAGGACCCCTGATTTTAGGGGCACGAACAGGACCGCTTCATGCAGGCTGCGCAGGAAGCGCGAGCCCGCGGCGTCGCGGACATGGTCGATGAGGACCAGGACTTGCCCCCGGCCGCTGGGCGCCGTCATCGGCGCGACCAGCCGTCCGCCCGGCGCGAGCTGGTCCAGCCAGGCCTGGGGGATGTCGTCGCCGCCGGCGGCGGAGATGATGCTGTCGTACGGGGCGGATGGCCGGTGGCCGAGCATCCCGTCGCCGTAGACCAGCCGGACCTGGTGATGGCCGGCCAGATTGGCGCGCGCCTTGTCGTGCAGCGGCTTCAGGCGCTCGACCGACACCACCTGTTTCGAGAGTTGCATCAGCAGCGCCGCCTGGTAGCCGCAGCCGGTGCCGATCTCGAGCACCTTGCCCAGATGGCCGCGCTGCTGCGCGCCGGGCGCGGCCAGCATCAGCGCCAACATGCGGCCAACCACCGACGGCTTGGAGATGGTCTGGCCATGGCCGATGGGCAGGCTGGTGTCCTCGTAGGCCTGCGTGGCGAGCGCGGAGTCGACGAACTCATGGCGCGGCACGGTGGCCAGCGCCTGCAGCACGCGCTCATCGCCCAGCCCGTCGCGGCGCAGCCGCTGGACCATGCGCTGGCGCACGCCGGCCGAGTCCAGGCCGAGTCCGATCGGCGTGGTCTGGCGCGCCTTGATCGCCGCGGCCTGCTGCCAGTGGCCCTGCGGCTTGAGCGGCTCGCGCGCCTCGGCGGCCGCGGCACTGGGCGCGCCAGCGCGCGCCGTCCCGAGCTTGTCCAGCGACAGCGGGAAGCGCTTGGGCCGCGGCGGCAGCGAGGTCATGGACGTCCGTCGTTCTGCAGCCGCTGGGCCCACTGGCCGAGCGTGGCGTGCTCGGTCAGGTCGACCTGCAGCGGGGTGACCGAGACCGCGCCATTGGCGGTCGCGTGGAAGTCGGTGCCCTCGCCGGCCTCGCGTTCGGCGCCGGCCGGGCCGATCCAATAGATCATGTCGCCGCGCGGGCTGCGCTGCTGGATGGTCGCCTCGCTGGCGTGGCGGCGGCCCAGGCGGGTGACGCGGCGCGGCAGCGAGGCGGCGTCGGCGCGATTCGGGATGTTGACGCTCAGCAGGAAGGGCTGGCCCAGGCCCGCGGCGATCACGTCCTGGATCAGTGCGCGCGCCACGGCGGCGGCGGCGTCCAGATGGCCCCAGCCCTTCTCGACCTGCGAGAAGGCGATCGACGGAATGCCGAACAGGTAGCCTTCGGTGGCGGCGGCGACGGTGCCCGAATAGAGCGTGTCGTCCCCCATGTTGGCGCCGTTGTTGATGCCCGAGAGCACCAGGTCGGGCTTGTAGTCGAGCAGGCCCGTCAGCGCCAGATGGACGCAGTCGGACGGCGTGCCGTTGACGTAGCGGAAGCCGTTCGAGGCGGTGTAGACCGACAGCGGCCGGTGCAGCGTGAGCGAGTTGGACGTGCCGCTGGCGTTCTGCTCGGGGGCGATCACTTCGACCGTGCCGAGCCCTTCGCACGCGCGGACCAGGGCGGCGAGGCCCGGGGCCAGGTAGCCGTCGTCATTGGCGATGAGGATGCGCATGGGGCGGCATTGTAGGCAGGCCGTCACCCGGGCGACGCGAGCCGCTGCGCGGGCTGCCTATCATGCGCCCCGGCTTCCAGCATCAAGGAGACGACATGAAGGCCTGGCTGTGCGAGAACCCCATCGGCGTCGAGGCGCTGCAATGGAAGGAGCTGCCGTCGCCGCCGCCCGGTCCGGGCCAGCTGAAGGTGGCGATCAAGGCGGCGAGCCTGAACTTCCCCGACCTGCTGATCATCCAGAACAAGTACCAGATGAAGCCGCCGCTGCCCTTCGTGCCGGGGACGGAGTTCGCGGGCGTGGTCGAGGCGGTGGGCGACGGCGTGACCGGTTTCAAGCCTGGCGACGCGGTGGCGGCCTTCACCGGCACCGGCGGCTTCGGCACCGAGGCCCTGGTGCCCGCCGCGCTGGCGATACCGCTGCCGGCGGGCTTTCCGTTCGAGGACGCGGCCGCCTTCATCTGCACCTACGCGACCAGCCACCACGCGCTGATGGACCGCGCCGCGCTGCAGCCCGGCGAAACGGTGCTGATCCTGGGCGCGGCCGGCGGTGTGGGCACGGCGGCGATCCAGATCGCCAAGGCGGCCGGGGCGCGGGTGATCGCGGCGGCCTCGTCGGACGAGAAATGCGCCCGCTGCCGCGAGATCGGCGCCGACGCGGCGATCAACTACGCCATCGCCTCGCTGCGCGACGAGCTCAAGGCGCTGACCGAGGGCAAGGGTCCCGACGTCATCTACGACCCGGTGGGCGGCGACCTGGCCGAGGCGGCCTTCCGTTCGATCGCCTGGCGCGGGCGCTACCTGGTGGTGGGCTTCGCGCAGGGCGCGATTCCGGCGCTGCCGCTGAACCTGGCCTTGCTGAAGGGGGCGTCGCTGGTCGGTGTCTTCTGGGGAGAGTTCGCGAAGCGCGAACCCAAGCGCAACGCCGCGATGATGCAGACGCTCGCCCAGTGGTACGCGGCCGGCAAGATCCGCCCGGTCATCGACCAGGTGCTGCCGATGGAGGCGCTGCCGCGGGCGTTCGCGCGGATGGCCTCGCGGCAGGTGGTGGGGAAGCTGGTGGTGGTGAACGGCTGAGGGACGGCCGAAGGGGACGGCCGGGGGGACGGCCGGCCTCTGGCCGACACCCCGCTTTACGGGGCATGCAAGCCGGGGGGCCGCTGCTAGGATGCGGACAGCTTTTGCTCTCCACACCATGGCCGTCAAAGTTCTCATCGTCGAAGACAACCCCGTCGCCCGCAGCTTCCTGTGCCGCGTGGTGCGTGAGAGCTTCAGCGACGGCATGGAGATCACCGAGGCCGGCGACCTGGAAGGCGCGCGCCGCCAACTCGCCAAGGTCGAGGCCGAAAGCGGCCCGGGCAACGGCTACAAGCTGATCCTGATCGACCTGGAGCTGCCCGACGGCAACGGCATGGAGTTCCTGGGCGAACTGGCTGGCCGGCCGGCGGTGAAGATCGTCACCACGCTGTACTCGGACGATGACCACCTGTTCCCGGCGCTGCAGCGCGGCGCCGACGGCTACCTGCTGAAGGAGGACCGCTTCGAGGTGCTGGTCGAGGAGCTGCAGCGCATCGTGCGCGGCCAGCCGCCGCTGTCGCCGGCGATCGCGCGGCGGCTGCTGTCGCACTTCCGGCCGGGATCGACGGGGGACTCGGGGCCGATGGGGCTGAACTCCGGCTTCGGCAGCCTGACCTCGACGGCGACGGCCAGCGCGCGCGGCGTGACGCTGGACCCACTGCCCGAATGGGAGCGCCTGACGCCGCGTGAGAACGAGGTGCTGACCTACCTCAGCAAGGGCTTCACGATCAAGGAAATCGCGAACCTGATGGGGATCAAGTGGTTCACCGTGAACGACCACATCAAGTCGATCTACAAGAAGCTGAACGTGTCCAGCCGCGCCGAGGCAGCCGTGCTGGCCAGCAAGCAGGGCCTGGTCTGAGGCCTGGGCCCCGGCCCCGGCCTTGAGGCCGGATCCTTGCGGCCGGCCCATCCCCTTCCCATCACCACCGATAACCGAGCTTGGCGAAGTACTGCCGCCCGTTGAAGCCGAAAGGCGAGAACTGGCTGTAGGTCAGGATGCCGCCGATGGCATTGGCCGTGATCACGCGGTCCGGATAGCGGTTGGTGAGGTTGTCCACACCGGCGCTGACCTGCCAGGCGCCCTGCTCCCAACCGGCCGACAGATCCAGCAGCCAGGCCGGCGCGAAAGTCTGATCGTTCGCCGCGTTGGACTGGCGGACGATGAAGCTCCCATAGCGGCTCGCGGCCGCGCGTCCGATCCACGGGCCCCAGCGGTGCTCGGCGCTGAGCACCAGCTTGTCCTTCGGCGAGCCGACGGTGGCCCGCGCCAGCGTCACGCGGTCGATCAGCTCCAGGCCGTTGGCCGTCAACAGCGCGGGGTTGTCGTCGACATGGCGGATCGAGTTCCTGTTGTGGTTGAACGCGACGGTGTACTGCCCGCGGCCCGCGGCGCCCCAATCCTGCTGCCAGGTGCTCACCAGGTCCACGCCGCGCGTGCGCGTGTCCAGCGCGTTCGTGAAGTAGCGGCCGGCGCTGACCAGCACGCCCTGGGCCGCGAGCTGGCTCCGCAGCGCCGCCGGCAGCGAGAGGTTGGCGGAGAGCAGGATCCGGTTGTCGATGTCGATCTGATAGACGTCGACGGTCGTCTGCCATTGCGGCAGCGGCTGCAGGAGCAGGCCCAGGCTCAGGTTGCGGGACTTCTCGGCCTTGAGCGGGCGCGCGCCGAGCGCCGCGGCCGCGGCTGATTCGACCGGGAAGGTCCCTGCCTCGACGAGCGCGCCATTGATCAGGTTGGTCGAGGTGGTGGCGAAGTACTGCTGCGCCAGCGAGGGCGCGCGGAAGCCCGTCGACACCGTGCCGCGCAGCGCGACCGCGGGTGACCAGGCATAGCGGCCGGAGAGCTTGGCGGAGGTGGCCGAGCCGAAGTCGTTGTAGTGCTCCGCCCTCAATGCGGCGGAGGCGCTGAAGGCCTGCGTGACGCGGCCTTCGAGGCTGGCGTAGGCGGCGATGTCGTGGCGCGAATGCGCGCCGGCGTTGCCCGGCTGGAAGCCCGGGAAGCCGGAGGCGCCGCCGGACTGATAGGAGGCGGGTTCGCCGGCATCGATCTCGTAGCGCTCGCGGCGCGCCTCGGCGCCGAGCGCCAGCGTCCACGGCGCGATGAGGCCAAGGTCGACCTCCCGCGAGACATCGAGGTTCAACACCGTCTGCTGATTGCTGAGCCGGCCGGCATCGAAACGTGTGGGACTGGCGTTGCCGAGCGAATAGTTGGCCGTGTTGGCGACATCGATGTCGAAGCGGTTGCGGCCATGGTTGACGCTGGCATCCCAGGACCACCCGGCCCATTCACCGCGCAGGCCGGCGATCAGACCGAGGTCAACGCTGGTGCTCTGCTGCAGCGGGAGGAAGCCCTCGGGATAGAGCCCGGCGACGTTGTTGGCGACCGCGGTGGCACGGGTGCGCCAGAACGCCGCGGTGACCGTGTCGCGATGGCTGAGCGTGGCGACGGCGTAGGCCTGCAGGCTGCCGGCGAGCGGCAGCTCCGCGTTGAGCACGGCGGATTGCTGATGGCTGTCCGGATCGCCGAGCCGGTTGTTGATCTGGCCGAAGCGCGGCTCTGTGGCGGCCTCGCGGGTGTCGAGGCCGGCTCGGTTGGTGCGCTGCTGATGGCGGTTCTCGAGCGCGATGCGAAACCAGCCGTCGGCGCCCAGCGCCAGACCGGTGCTGACGGACTCGGAGTGCCGGAAGCCGTCGCCGGCGTCGGTCTGGCCGGCCTCGATGCCGGCACTGCCGCCGCGCGCGCCCTTCTTCAGCACGATGTTGATCACGCCCGCGATCGCATCGGAGCCGTACTGCGCGGCGGCGCCATCGCGCAGCACCTCGACGCGCTCGATGGCCGCGAAAGGGATGGTGTTCAGGTCGACGGGCGCGGAGCCGCGGCCCTGCGTGCCGTTGATGTTGACGACCGCGGTGGTATGGCGGCGCTTGCCGTCGATCAGCACCAGCGTCTGGTCCGGCGAGAGGCCGCGCAACTGCGCGGGCCGCACGGCATCGGAGGCATCGGTCAGCGACGGACGCGGGAAGTTCAGCGAGGGCAGCAGCTGCGCGAGCGCGGTGGCGAGCTCGGTGGTGCCGGTGCGCTGCAGGTCGGCGGCGCTGAGGACGTCGACGGGCGACTCGGACTCGGCGATCGTGCGGTTGATGCGGCGCGTACCGGTGACGACGACTTGCTGGAGCTGATCCGCCGATGCCACCGCCGAAGGCGATGGGCTTTGAGCGTGCACCGACGGCGCGAGGCTGGCGATGGCGGCGAGCGCGACGGCGCTCAACGGGATCTGGGGGCGGTACCGGGGAGCAATTGACGAGCGAAGGGACATGGGGGCTTTCGAAGATTCATCGATCGGAACAATCCCATAGCCTGCGTGAGCCGGCATGCCCAGGCAAAGAAGCTCGGCGCAGATGCTCATGAGGACGGCGTAGTCGACAGGTCCGCCGCTCACACCGCCGGCCGCTGCGTCTCCCCCCATTGCGGATTGATCAAAGCGAAGGTCTCATGGTCGCGCCAGGCGCCATCGATGAACAGGTAGCGCGGGCTGAAGCCCTCGCGCTGGAAGCCGAGCCGCTCCAGCACCCGGCGGCTGCGCTGGTTGTCCGGCCGCACCGACGCCTGCACCCGGTGCAGCGACACCGCCGGCCCGAACCCCTCGTCGAGCAGCCGCCGCAGCGCCTCCTGCATCAGCCCGCCGCCAACGCACGCGTGATCGAGGCTGTAACCCAGCATCGCGCTCTGGAACACGCCGCGCACCACCTCCGACAGCGCGCATTGGCCGATCACGCGCTCCGGCGCGTCGTGCAGCGAGAGCCAGAAGCGCCAGGTCGTGCCCGCGTCGAAGGCGGCCTCCTCGCGAGCGAGCCGCGCTCGCGTCACCTCGAGCTCCCAGTGGTCCGCGGGCCGCGTCGGATCCCAGCGTGCGAAGTGCTCGACGTTGCGCGCCTGATAGTCGATCGCGGCCTCGGCCAGCGCAGGCGTCGAGGCCCGCATCCACAGCCGGTCCGTGCGCATCTGCTTGAGCGGCGAGCCCGCGCGGCGGCCCGTCATGAGGGAAGAGGTAGACATCCCGCCACTGTAGTCCCGCCCCACATGACCAACGACGCCTCGCGAATGCAGGTGCACAATCACGCCCGCCGCCTCCGGCCCCCTCCCCTCCCTCGGCCCATGCCCCGCTTCAGCCGCTCCATCCGCCTGTGGATGCTCGCCCTCACGGTCGCGAGCCTCCTGCTGGCATGGCCGTTGCACGAAGCCCGGCATGTGAGCCAGCCCATCGCCGAGCAGGTGGCCAACGCAGCAGCCGTCTTCGACGCGTCGCTGAACGCGTCACTGAACGCCGCAGGGCTCGTCGATGCCGGTGCCGACGATCACGACGACACTGGGGCTTCCGAAGCGACCGGCGCCGGCTGCGCCTGGTGCCTGTTCCATGCGCAGCACGCCGTCGCCGCGCACCTGCCTCCGCCCTTCGTCTTCCACGCCGAAGCCAGCGCGCCTCCCGCCGCTCCGCCGCGCGGCCTCCCCACCGGACGCTGCGCGCTCGCCGCCGATCCCCGCGGGCCGCCCCAGGCCTGACGCGTCCGTCTCCGGGCGCCTGAAACCCCGTTCGCCTCGCCCGCGTCCCGTCCGCGCCATCAGCGCCGGACGGCCGCCGCGCATCGCGCCATTTCCAGCCCAGCGCTGCCCTGAACGGATCCCGCGATCCCGCGCGGCAGCCTGCCCGCGCGCGCCCGCTCTCCGGCGCGCCGCGGGGCTTGCCTCGTCCTGCCATGAACCTCTCCACATCCCCTGCCCTGGGCCGCCGCTTTGCCTTCGCGCCGGCGCGCCTGTCCTTCGCGTTGTCGCTCGCCTTCGCCTCGTGCCCGGCCCCTGCCCAATCCACGGATGCGCCCGCGTCGTCCGAAGCACCGCCCTCCGCGCAGGCGCTGCGCCGCGTCGAGGTCTCCGGCCGCGCCACGGCGCCGGCGCGCCAGCCCGGCGACCGCAACGAGCTCTCGCTCAAGCCCGCCGCCCTGCCCGCCGCCGTCCAGCATCTGGGCGAGGAAGACATCACCGCCACCAACATCGGCCGCGACATCTCCAACGTCTTCCGCCGCGTGCCCGGCGTGCTGGCCCATAACATCGACCAAGGCGAGACCGGCAACGGCTTTCGGATGCGAGGCTTCGCGACGCAGGGCACGCACGGCGCCGACACCGCCATCCTCGTCGACGGCGTGCCGCAGAACATCCCCTCCAGCCAGGGCGGCGCAGGCCACGGCCCCGCCTTCCTCGAATGGCTGAGCGGCGACATGATCGGCGGCATCGATGTCGTGAAGGGACCGATCTCCGCGCTCTTCGGTGACCAGAATCGCGCCGGCGCGGTGGACATCCGCACCCGCGACGGCGGCGCGGCGACGCCCTCCAGCCTCGGCGTGACCATCGAACGACACGGCCTTCGCCGCGCCTCGCTGGTGCTGTCGAACACCCTCGGCGGCGGCGCGGACAGCGCGCTGGCGGCGATCGACTCGCTGCTCATCGCCGACGTCTATCGCAACGACGGCTATCGCCGCGACTCCCGCACCGACCGCGACACGCTGTTCTGGAAGCTCGGAACGCGCGTCGGCGACGCCCGCTACAGCCTGCGCCTGACCCGCTACGTCGCCCGCTTCGACGCCGCCGGCTACCTGCTGCTGCCCGACCTGGAGCGGGGCCTGGATCCCCGCTCGACGCAGGCGGGCAATCCCGGTTTCGGCAACGCGCGCCGCACGATGCTGGTGCTGAACCGCGCGCCCGCCGACGGCGACATCGGCTGGCATGCGACCGCCTACGCCGAGCGCTTCGACCGCACGCGCGGCCTCATGACCAGCGCGACGCAGCACACGGTGGGCGTGGACCATCGCAACATCTTTGGCGGCCGCGCGCTGCGCCATCTGCGGCTTGGTGAAGAGGCGACGCTGCTGCTGGGCGCCGAAGCCCGCGCCGATCGCGGCGACGCCTTCCGCCGCATCGAAGTCCGCCGCGCCGCCACCGGCAACTACGTCAACGCGCACGACCTGGACCTGCTCACTTATGGCGTGTTCGCGCAGGCGCAATGGCGGGCGCTGCGCGATCTCAAGCTCAGCGCCGGCGCGCGCCACGACCGCTTCGACTACGACATCGCCAACCTCAAGCTGCCGGCCGCCAGCACCGGCTACCGCAAGGGCGTGACGACGCCCAAGCTCGGGGCGTCCTGGTCGGTGACGCCGTCGCTGGAGCTGTTCGCCAACGTCGCGCAGGGCATGCGATCGCCGGCCGCCGAGCAGATCAGCAGCAGCGGCGCGCCCGGCCCGCTGGGCGCGCCCGGCGGCATCGTCAGCGCGGTCGCTCCGAGCAAGGTGCGTTCTTATGACGCCGGCTTCACCGCCGCGCCGCTCACCGGCTGGACGGTCTCCGGCACCGCCTACCTCATCCAGAACGACGACGAGATCACCGGCCAGCCCGATGGCTCCTTCAAATCCGTCGGCGACACCTCGCGCAAGGGCTTCGAGCTCGATGCACGCTGGCAGCTCGCCGCCTCGACCAGCGTCTACGCCAGCGCCGCCCGCATCGTCGAAGCCTCGATCAACAACCCCGCCCCCAACACCGGCGCGAAGCTGCCCGTGCCCGCGCGTCAGTTCAAGGCCGGCGTGCAGCACCGCCTCGCGCTCGGCCCCGGCCGTCTGACGCTGAACGCCGATGCCTACTACCTCGGCGGCATTCCGTACTACGCGGGCACGCCGCAGACGCAAGAACGCACGATGCCCGCCTACACGCGCTACGACCTGCGTGCGAGCTACGACTGGGCATCGATGCAGGCCACGCTGTACGCCGTGTTCCAGCCGCGGCGCTTCGCCTCCGAGATCGCCTATGGCAGCGCGGCCGGGCTGATGCTGTCGCCGGTGCCGCGCAGCACGGTCGGCGCCTCGCTGAAGGTGTTCTTCTGATGAGCACCGCTCCCCTGCTCGAGACCCGGCGCCTGGTCATCCGCCGCGGCGATCGCATCACCCTCGACGCCCTGGACCTGCAGGTGCCCGCCGGCTGCGTCTACGCGCTGCTGGGCGGCAACGGCGCTGGCAAGACCACCGCGCTGAACGCGCTGCTGGGCTTCGTGACCGCGGCCTCCGGCCAGGCGCTGGTGGACGGCATCGATGCCTCGCGCGATCCGCATGCGGCACGCGCGCGGATCGCCTACCTGCCGGAGAACGTCGCGCTCTATCCCTACCTCAGCGGCATCGAGAACCTGCGCTACTTCTGCACCCTGTCGGGCCTGCGTCTCTCCCTGGACAGCGCCCGCGCGCTGCTGCGCGCGGCCGGCCTGCCCCGCGAGGCGCTGGCGCGCCGTGTCGGCGGCTATTCCAAAGGCATGCGGCAGAAGGTCGGCCTGGCGATCGCGCGCGCCCGCCAGGCCCGCGCGATGCTGCTCGACGAGCCGACCTCGGGCCTGGACCCATCGGCGGCGAACGAGTTCGCGCGCGGCGTGCTCGCGGCGCGCGATGAAGGCCTGGCGATCCTGATGGCGACGCACGACCTGTTCAACGCGCTGCAGGTCGCGGACCGCATCGGCATCCTGCGCGACGGCCGGCTGGTCGCGGAACTCCAGGCGCGCGACGTCGCGCACGACGAGCTCGAGCGCATCTACCTGCGCCACGCGCGCGCCGCGGATGAGGTGTCGCCATGATGGGCGCGCTGGTGTTGAAGGAAACGCGCGCGCTGCTGCGCGACGGCCGCCTGTGGATGCTGGGCGGGGCGCTGTTCCTGCTCTTCGTGGCGATGCTGGCAACGGCCCAGTCGGGGCTGCGGCAGGCCGGGCAGGAACGGCGGGAGGTCGAGGCTGCGTCGCGCTCGCAATGGGATCACCAGGGCGAGAAGAACCCGCATCGCGGCGCCCACTTCGGGCTGTACGCGTTCAAGCCGGCGTCACCGCTGGCCGGCGTCGAGCCGGGCATCGACGCGCAGGCCGGCCAGGCGCTGTGGCTGGAGCCGCACCGGCGCAACATGGCGAAGTTCGCGCCCGCGGCCGATGCGCCGCCATCGATCGGGCTTGGCCGCCTGACGCCCGCCTTCGTGCTGCTGACGCTGGTGCCACTGCTGATCGCGGTCCTTGGCCACGGCACGGTGGCGCAGGAGCGCGAGTCCGGCACGCTGCGCCTGCTGCAGGCCTGCGGCGCGCGCGCCCGGCCGCTGGTCCTGGGCAAGTGGCTGGGCCTGTGCGCGGGCGTTGGCCTGGTGCTGATGCCCGCGCTGCTGATCGGCGCGTGGCTGGTCGTCGACCGGCGCGGCCTGCCGCAGGCGCTGGTGCTGGGCGCGGCGCTGATCGCGTACTACGCGGTGTGGGCGGCGCTCACCGTGCTGGTGTCGATGCACAGCCGCAGCGCGCGTGCGGCGCTGCTGGTGCTGATCGCGGCGTGGGTGACGACGATCTTCGTCGTGCCGCGCCTGGGCGCCGCGCTGGTCGAGCGCTCGACGCCGCTACCCACTGGTCAGGCCTTCTGGGACGCGATCGCCAGGGACATCGAGCAGGGTCTGCCCGGAGACGGCACCGCGAGCGAGCGGCTGCGCGCGCATGAGGCCGCCCTCCTCGCCGAGCACGGCGTGACCCGGCTCGAGGACCTGCCCTTCGGCGCGAATGCGAAGCGGCGGATATTCCGCGACGCCTATGCGGCGCGTGTCCACGCGCTGCACTTCAGCGCGCTGTGGGAGGCGCAGCTGCGCCAGCAGGTGCTGCTGCGCGGCATCACCTGGCCCAGCCCGATGGCGCCGATGCGCGCGATCGGCAGCGCGCTGGCCGGGACCGATCTGGCCCATCGGCGTCACTTCGAGGACGCCGCCGAGCAGTACCGGCAGCGCTTCACCACGCTGATGGATGAATGGGACCTGCGGGCGACACGTGGCGTCACCTCCTTCGACAGCAAGTACGCAGGCGATGCGCAGTGGCAGGCGATGCCGGTCTGGACTTATGAGCCTCCCGGGATTGGCTTCGCGCTGCGCTCGGCGTGGCCGGACTTCGCGGCGCTCGCGCTGTGGCTGGTGGCGGCGCTGACCGCGCTCGCCCTCACCGCGCGGAGGGTGGCCCCATGAAGCGCTTGAACGTGTTGCCATCGCTCGACATCTGGCGCGCCGAGGGCCTGAGGCTGCGGCGGTTGCCGCTGGCGCGGGTGGCGCTCGGCGCGCTGCTGACGGTGCTGATCGCGGTCTCGACTGCGGCGGGCCTGGAAGCCCGCGCGTGGCGACAGGCCGCGATGGAGGACGAGATCCGGCTCGCTGCCGCGCGCCAGGCGGCGCTCGGCCAGTTCCGCGAGAGGCCGCCCGGACCGGCCGCCGCGCAAGCCACCTACCAGCTCGGACGCGGTGAACTGGGCGCGACGCGCATGCCGGTGGGCGACGGACTCGCGCTGGGCATTCAGCGGCTGGAGGTGCTGCCGGTCCGCGAGAGAGCGACGCTCGACAGCCGCCATGTCGACGCCCGTCCGCTGGGCGCGCTGCGCAATCCGCTGCTGACCGAAGGCGGCCTGCCCGGCGTGCCCGCGATGGTGGCGCTGCTGTTGCCGCTGGTCGCGCTGGTGCTCTGCGCCGGCCTGCTGCAGGAGGAGCGCGAGCAGGGCCGTCTCGGCCTGCTGCGCGTGCAGGCCAGCGATGGACTCGCGCCGGTGATGGCCGCGGCGCTCGGCTGGCGATGGCTGGCGCTGTGCGGCGTCGCGATGCTCGGCACCTTGCCGGCGCTGCTGCTGGATCCGGGCGCATCCTTGGCGGCCACCACGTTCTGGGTGGCGGCGCTCGCGGCGTTCGCCGCGGTGTGGGTGGCGCTCGGCGGCCTGCTGTCGTGCCTGCCCGTCTCGGGCGCCGCGGCGATGCTCCTCGCGCTCGGCGCTTGGCTGCTGCTGACCTTCGCGGTGCCGGCCGGCCTCGCGGTGCTGGCCGAGCGCGCATCGCCGATGCCCTCGCGCCTCGCGGCGATCATCACGATCCGCGACGCGCAGCAGGACAGCGAGGAGCGCGAGGACGCGCTCGCGCGCGCCTGGTACGCGAGTCATCCGGACGTCCCCGCCTCGCTGCCGGCGGTCTGGCCCGCGAGCTTCGTGCCGCGCGTGCTCGAGCAGGACAAGCGGCTGCGCCCGCTGATGCGCCGCTTCGACGAGCGCCGCCTGAAGCAGGCGGCATTCGTCGAGCGCTGGGCGTGGGCGTCGCCCGGGCTCGCGCTCGTGCTGACCGGCGAGCGCCTCGCCGGCACCGACACGGCCAGCCACGTCCGCTACCTGCGCGAGGTCGATGCCTTCGAGGATCGCTGGCGCGCGTTCCTCGTCCCCAAGGTGATGGACCGGCGCGGACTCAGCCCGGCGGACATCGGCGGTTTGCCTCGCGCGGGCCCGCCACCCAAAAACTCGCCCCGTTCGTGACATTGTTCGCTGGTTTTTTGTAGTCGTTCCACTACAAAATCGACGAAACACTACAACGCAATGGCGCCCGCTTCCCGCGAAGCCCGCCGTCCGTTGGCACCCGGCGCGCGGCGCCAGGAGACGAGGCGCAGTTCATGACTTCAGAATCCCGACCTCCCGCCGCGGAGGACAGCCCGCTGCAAGCGGGACGGCACGCCGTGCTGGCTGACAGCCGGTACGCGGACGACGACACCGGCTTCGCCCTCTCCGCCTTCGCCGACCCGCCCGACGCCGCCGCGCTCGACGAGGCCCTGGCGTCCTCCACCGTGATCGCGCTGGTGGGCTGGCCCCAGTTGCGGCGGCTGCCCGCGGAGCAGCAGGTCGACATCGCGCGGATCTGCGCGCTGCTGGCACAGTCGCCATCGGCCAGCTTCCTCATCCATCGGCGGCTGGATCTGCCCGTGGCGGCCGTGCGGGCCTCGCTCCGCGAACTGCGCCACCAGGGATGCCTGCGCGCGGCCGGACGAGCCGCGGCCACAGCCTCCCCGGTGGTCGGCACCGAGGAGCCGGCGCGCGCCGACAGCCTCTGGAGCAAGCTGCTCAAGCGGCTGAGGAGCTGAGGATGGAAAGCCGCATCCTGTTGCTCGGTCCCGTCCGCGCCGGCAAGACGACCGCCATCCGCGCGATCAGCGACATCGAGACGGTCGACACCGACGTCCGCCCGTCCGACGAGGTGGCGCTGCTGAAGGCGACCACGACCGTGGCCATGGACCTGGGCGTGGTGCGGCTCGATGAACGCGACCGCATCGTCCTGTACGGCGCACCCGGTCAGGAGCGCTTCGACTTCATGTGGGAGATCCTGTTGGAGCAATGCGAAGGCGTGCTGCTGCTGATCGACGACAGCGCCCAGGATCCGGTGGCGGATCTGGCGCACTACTACGCGCTGCTGATGCGGCCCGGCCAGAAACGCCGTCCGCTGATGGTCGGCGTGACCCACGTCGAAGGCCGTTCCGATCACGACCTCGCCCGTTATGACGCCGTGCTGCGTCCGGCCCGGGCCGCCTGCGGCTGCCTGTCCTGCTCACCGCCGGTGCAGGCCCTGGACGCGCGCGAAAGCAATGAGGTGCGGGCCCTGTTGATCGGGCTGGCCGCCATGCTGGAAGTCCAGCAGCGCTTCAGGAATCGCCCTTGTCTCGCATGAACGTCCTGGCGGAACACGGCGATGCGCCGGACGGCCCGATGCTCGCGCTGCGAGGCTTCGGCGTCTCGTATGGCGAGCGCCGTGTCCTGACGGACATCGATCTCGATCTGCCCGGCCAGGGCGTCACCGTGCTGCTGGGTCCCAGCGGCACCGGCAAGTCCACGCTGCTGCGGACCCTGTCCGGCGCCAACGACGCACACCCCCTGCTCCGGCTCGACGGCCGCTGGCAGTACCGGGCGGCGGGGCAGCGCCCGCCGCTGGTCATGCAGAAAACCCAGTTGATGATCTCCAGCGTGTTCGAGAACCTGGTCGATGGATGGCCGGAGCGCTCGCGCATGACCGCTCGCGAGCAGACCGGGCATGTGTCGGCGTGGCTGGACTCGCTGGGCCTGCAGCGCCTGATCGGGCACCTGCGGTCCGCCGTGCTCGACCTGCCACCGGCCGATCAGCGCCTGGTGGCCATCCTCCGCGCGGCGCTGCATGAGACGCCGCTGATGCTGGTGGACGAACCGACCGCTGGCTTGCGCGCGGATCACACGGCGGCCATCGTGGACCTGCTGCGACTGCTCGGGACGCGGCGCTCGCTGCTGGTGGCGATGCATCACCTCGGCCACGCCCGGGCGGTGGCGGATCACGTCCTGCTGATCGCCAGCGGGCGCGTCCAGGAGTTCGGGCCGGCCCATGCCTTCTTCGGCGGGCCGCGCTCGGACGCCGGACGCCAGTTCCTGCGCACCGGGTCCTGCCCCGAGGAACCGCTCGCGGTCATCGGCGCCGACACCCATGAGGCCGCGGCTCCCGAACCCGAACGCCTGGCGCCCGCCGTGCCGCCCGTCATCGCGCCCGTCATCGCGCCCGTCATCGCGCCCCTCATCGCGCCCGCGATGGCGCCAGTGAACGCGCCCGCGCCGGCCCGTGCCCGTTCGCTCGGCCCCACCGGCTTCGCCTGGCTGATGCCCGGACAACTCGCCGGCACGCCATGGCCCGGCCTGGTGCATCCGGCGGACTACGACCTGAGCCTGTTGCAGGACGCTGGCGTGACGCGGCTGGTGTCGCTGACGGACCGGCCGTTCGACGCCCGGCGGGCCGCCGCCTGCGGCATGGCCGTCAGCCACGAGGCCATCACCGACATGCAGCCCCCGACGGCCGAACAGGCGCTGCGCCTGTGCCGCTGCCTGGACGAGTGGCTGGACCGCGCCGAGGTCGTGGCCCTGCATTGCCGCGCGGGCCTGGGCCGCACCGGCACGCTGCTGGCCGCCTACTGGATCTGGCGTCATGGCGGGCGCCTGGACGGGGGCCAGGCCTTGCGGGAGGTGCGGCAGCGTCATCCGGGATGGGTGCAGTCCGCCTCGCAGATCGAATTCCTGAACCGATTCGCGCGCGCCGCCGCGGGCGCGCCGCAGGCCTTTGCGGGCCTGTCGCGGCGGGCGCCCGAGGCCCGCGCTTCCCTGTTCCCCTCTTAGCCGTTCCCTGGCTTCCCCGTTTCTCTTCCAACGAAAGGCATTCCATGTCCAAACTTGACGCGGCCCTCCAGAAGGCCATCACGAGCGTTCCCGATTGCGTCGCCACCGGTTTCGTCGACCTGGCCTCCGGCATGCTGCTGGGCGTCAAGACCGTCGACTCGCATCCTCAGGAGGTCATCGAGATGCTGGCCGCCGCCACCGCCGACCTGTTCCAGGGCCCCAGCGTGGTGGCCATCGAACGGCTGTTCCGCTCGGCCCGCGGCGTGCCCGAGGACGGCCATCACTACTTCCAGGAGATCATCGTGAACAGCGACAACCTGATTCACGTGTTCCTGCGCGGCAAGCGCCAGCAGCAGGTCGCCACCTTCGTGTGCCGCAAGGGCGCCAACCTGGGCATGGTGCTGACCAAGGCACGCATGGCGATGCCCGAGGTGGAAGCGGCGCTCTGAGCCTATGACACCCCTCGAGGCCCTCTCCACGGCGCAGTGCAGCCAGGCGCGCTCGGTGCTGCGCGCGCTGCGCGGCGATCACCACGCCATCGAAGCCTGCGCGTTGATGACCAGCGACGGCCGCGTGGTGGCCTCCGTCCTGAGCCCGGACATCGACCCGGACCGTTTCGGCGCGATGTGCGCGGCGCTGCTCGCGCTGGGCGGCCGCGCCGCCCGCGAGGCGCAGCGCGGCGAGCTCCAGCAGTTGATCCTGGAGGGGCAGGCGGGTCCCGTCCTGCTCACGCGCACGGGCGAGCACGGTGTGCTGGCGGTCGCGGCATCGCCCGAATGTCCGCTGGGCCGCCTCCTCATCGGAGCGCGGACCGCGGCGCAGGCGATGGCCGGCCTGATGGGCGGGACGCGGTGACCGCCCTGCGCTACGTCGATCTCACGCCGCTGGGCGTGATGCGCGGCCTCTCGGGAACGCGCCGCGATGACGCCAGCATCCTGCTGCAGGCGCTGCTGCGGCGGGACCCCGGCCGCGCCTGGGATCCCGGCGAGTTCGCGGCACTGCCGGCCAGGCCCTTGAAGGTCTGGGCCCGCCTGATGTTCGAGCTCCAGGGGGCGGGCTGCATCGACACCTCGCTCACGCGGCCCGGCAATCCGGACCGGCACTGGGCCGGCATCCAGTCGGACCTCGCGGCGATGGTGGCGCTGGGCGCCTCGCAGGCCACGCTGCTCGACGGCGACGGGCTGGTGCTGGCGCAGGCCGGCGGCGCCCCGGACCTGGCCGCGCCGCCCGCCGACGTGCGCGTGCCCTTGAAGATCGGCGACGGCGCAAGTGCCGCCGCCTATGCTTTGGTCCTGCGGGGCCTCGCGCATGAGCGATGCCCGCCGCTCGTGCGGCTCGCGCGCCGTCTGGCGCGCCAGGACGTGCCGCTCGTGGCAGCCGCGCCGGCTGCGCCGCTGGAGGCCGCCCGCCCGCTCGAGGACCTGCTCGCCTGGGAACTGCGCAGGCTGGCCGACCAGTGCCCCGGCCTGCTCAGCACGGCGATCGCCTCGCGCGACGGTCTGGCGCTGGCCGCGACCGGGATCGTGCAGCCCGACGCGCTTTCGGCGACGTCAGCCTTCCTCCTGGACGAGATGGACACGCACCTGCGTCCGCTGCGCGAAGGCGCAGGCGCCCGGGAAGTGCTCGTGTGGACCGACAGCGGTCCGTGGTACTTCTCCGCCATCGGTGCGCTGCCGTACCTGCTGGCGCTGCACGCCGCGCCGCACGTGCCCGCCGCGCTGCTCCGCCATGCGGGCGCGCAGGGCTGCGCCCGCATGACCGCGCTGCTGGCCCCCTTGAACGCGGCCTGAGGCCGCGCCGCTTTCCGCCTTTCCCCCCTGCCTCCTCGACGCGCCATGACATCGACCGCCCTTGCCGTCTTCGGCATCACGCATGCCGACCTGCCCACCACCGATCTGGCGCGGGCGCTGCGCATCCATCGAGACCTGCTGGGCTTCTGCGAAACGGCCAGAGGCGACGGCTGGATCGATCTGGACGCCGGCGGCACCATCACGCTGCGCCTGGTGCAGGTCACTCGGGTGGAACATCGCTGCACCCTGCGCTTGCGTGTCGGCGATGTGCAAGCCTGCGTCGACGCGCTGGTCCTGAGCGGCCTGACGCTGACCCAGGCCGCGCAGCGCAGCGCGGAGTCCACGCTGGCCGCCACGCTGCGCGACGAGGACGGCCACGCGATCTGCGTCTGGCGTCATCTGAGCGAAGACGAGTACGACACCGCGCCGGAACTGCCCAAGGTCAAGACCTGGAGCCCGGAGGCCGACGCGCTGTTGAAGCAGTTGCTGAAGGGGGTGCCGGCGCTGTTCCGGGCGCTGGCGCGCCGCAAGGTGACCCGCGTGACGGAAAGCCTGGCCGGTCCGCAGCACAGCGTGGGCACGGAGGATGTCATTCGCGGCTTCATCCTCGCCAGCCCGCGCATCACGCGCGAGCGCAACCGCAAGCCGCTGCTGGAGGCCGGCATCGACGTCTCCAGGTATCAGGCGGAGTGGGACGCGCCCTAGCCCTCATCATGGCGCCTGGCCCGGCGCAGCGCCCAGGTGCCTGGCCAGGAAGCGCTCCATGCGGCCGTAGAAATCGGTCTTGGTCGAGAGCATCCGCCAGGCGTGGCCTTCGCCCGGGTAGGTGACGTACTCGACCTGCGAGTGACCGGCCTTCTCGAGCGCGCGCCGGAGGTCGCTCGCGTGGTCGATCGGGACACGGCGATCGTCCAGGCCATGGCCGATCAGCACCGGCGCCTGGAGGTCGGCGGCGCGGCGCAGCGGAGACGTGCGGCGCAGACGCTCGGCATCCGCTTCCCGGTCGCCGATCAACGCGACCAGGCCGTAACGGCGGGTGACCTCGCTGGCGTCGCTCCAGCTCAGGCTGAACAGGTAGTCGAGGTCGGTCACCCCGGACCAGCTCACGCCACAGCGGTATTGGCCCGGGTCCTTGATCAAGCCCATCAACGCCGCGTAGCCCCCATAGCTCGCCCCTGCGATGCAGACGCGCTTTGGATCGACCCAGCCTTGCTTGACCGCCCAGGCCAGCGCATCGCTGATGTCGTCCTGCATGGCCAGGCCCCACTGGCGCCAGCCGGCCCTGAAGAGCTGCTCGCCATAACCCTCGCTGCCGCGGAATTCGGGCTCGATCACGACATAGCCGCGCGAGGCCAGGAACTGCGCCTCGTCGTCCCACATCCAATGCGTGCCGCGCACGTAGGGGCCGCCATGGATCAGCATCACCGCCGGGCGCGGACCCGCGGCCCGGCCCCTGGGCATGGTCACCATCACCGGGAGCTCCAGGCCGTCGCGCGCCCGGATCCGGCTGAGTTCCCGCGTGGCCATGTCGGCGGCACGGATCCAGGGCCGCGAGGCGCCAACGGCGCTCAACTTCTTCGCCGCGTGGTCATAGACATAGAACTCCTGCGGCTGGGTGTCGGACCAGGAGGTCACCAGCACCCTCTGCGTCTTGAGACAGCGCCGGCATTCCAGCTGGTTGACCCGTCCGGGCAAGGCCTGGTCCACCGCCGCCTGCATGGCCTTCAGCACGGGGTCGAACCAGTGCGATGACGGGGCGTCGTTCTCGTAGTACAGGCCCAGCAGCCGACGGCTTTCCGGATCGAAGACGGCGCCGCCGTCGAAGTCGAACCCCTGCAGCGACACCAGCGGCTGGGCCTCCGGCTTCAAGGTCTCGGGATCGACGCGATAAAGCGCCATCGTGCCCGCCGGCGAGCGATCCACCACCAGGCGCAGGCCGCGGCCATCCGAGGCGAACGGCATGACCGTGGGCGACCGCACCACCTCCCCCTCCTGCGCCAGCTTCCAGGCGCCGGCCTGCTTGTAATAGAGCGCCGTGCGGTTCTCCGTCAGCGTCGTCAGCGCCCATGGCTCGCCCACGGCGTCCAGCCACCAGCCGACCGCGTTCTCCGGAGCCTGCGCCTCGAGCACGCGGCGCTGCTGGGTGTCGACGTTCAATCGCGCCAACTGCGCCGACTTCAGGTCCCAGCGGACGTCAAAGCGGCCGTAGCCGACGATGACTTCACCGCTGTCGTCGTCCGGCACGCCATAGAGCGACCACTGGAAGGGCAACGCCCGCGTGATGATGCTCGAATCGATCCGGCTCTCCTGCGCATAGCGCGTCAGGATCAGTTGACGCCGCCCGGAGCCATCGCGCTTGACGGTCCACAGGCCCGAGGTGTTGGAATCGCTGCGCTTGCCGCCTTCGTCCTTGCCCGAGGTGTACACGAGCCGGTCGCTGCCCACCCAGGCGAAGTACGCGATGTCGGAATCGGAAAAGCTCTCGACCTGGGTGATGGTGTTTTCGCGCTCCAGTTCAAGCACCGCCAGCGCGCTGCGACCGCCCGGCGCGCTGACGACCAGCGCGATCGCGCGCCCATCGGGCGAGATCTTCGGACGGCGGACCTGCGGATCGCGGAAGAAATCGGCGATCGGCGGCGGCGTGCCGGCGGCCGCCGGCACAGTGTTGGCGCCCCCCTGGGCCATCGCGCCGAGGCTGCCAAGACCCAGCACACCGAGCGCGCACAGCCGCGCGAGCACGGCGCGGCGCCTTCCCTTCGTTTCGGTCATTCCTCTCCCCCTGATTGAAAGCATTTTCGTGAGGCCGGATTCTGTGACGGTTCCAGGCCAACATGAATCAGCAAGTTCCAGAGGAAGAGGCGACGGCGAAGCCATCCCTTCAAGGCGTCCAGCGGCCTCCCAATGCGCGCAGCAGCGCGATGCGGTTGACCTGCTCGGTCTGGCGCAGCGTCACGAGCACGCGCCTGGCGGCCGTGAGCTGGCGCTGCGCGTCGAGCAACTCCAGCTGGCTGCTGCCGCCCAGCCGGTAGCTGCGCTCGGCCAGCTGCATCGAGCGCTCGGCCGCCTCGACCTGCGCCTGCTGCGCGTCGAGCCGCTCGTCCAACTGATCGCGCACCGCCAGGGCATCGGCGACGTCGCGGAACGCCGACTGCAGCGCCGATTCGTAGCCCGCCAGGGCCTCCTGCCGGCTCGCCTCGCTGACCGCCACCTGCGCGCGGCGCTGGCCGCCGTCGAACAGCGGCAGATCGATCTGCGGCACGATGCTCCACACGCCGCTGCCGCTCTTGAACAGGCCGTCGAGGTCCGGACTGCGCGTGCCGCCGCTGGCCGTCAAGGTCAGTCGCGGAAAACGCGCCGCCCGCGCCGCGCCGACGTCGAAGGACGCGGCGCGCAGGCGCTCCTCGGCGGCGCGCAGGTCCGGACGCTGCAGCAGGACCTCGGCCGGCAGGCCGCCCGGCACCGCCGGCAAGGCCACGGCGGGCCGCTCATCCTGCGCCGCGGGCAGCAGACGGTCAGGCAACGGCTGCCCGGCAAGCAGCTCCAGCTGCAGCCGCGCCTGCGTGACCGCGGAGACGCTTTCGGCCGCGTCGCCGCGCGCCGACTCGAAGGCCGCGCGCGCCCTCGCCCGCTCCAGACCGGACGCGGCGCCCAGCGCGTACTGGCGCTCGGCGAGCTCATGCGAACGCCGCTGACTGTCGCGCAGCGCCTCGTTGAGCATCAGCCGCTGCTGCGCCGCCGCCAGATTCAGCCACGCCGTCGCGACTTCAGCGGCCAGGCTCAGCCGCGCGCTGCGCTGCGTCTCCTGCTCCGCGAGGAAGCGCGACAGCGCCGCGCCCTCGAGGCTGCCAAGCCGGTCGAACAGATCGATCTCGTAGCTCGCCAGACCGAGATTGACGCCATAGGCCGTGGTCGCGCCGCTGCCGGCCGTGCGCTGCCGCGTCGCGGAAGCGCCCAGACCGATCTCCGGCAGGCGGTTCGCGGCGGTGACGCGGTACTGCGCCCTGACCCGCTCCACGGCCGCGGCGCTCGCGCGCAGGCTGCGGTTCTGGTCGAGCGCGATGGCGACCACCTCGTCGAGCCGCGCATCGCTGAAGAAGCCGCGCCATTCATGCGAAGCCGAAGAGGCCGCCTGGCTCGCGGCCGCGGCCGGCGCCATCACGCGGAAGTCGTCGCGCAGCGGCGGACGGGGCGCGTCGCCGGTCGGCACGAGGCTGCCGCAGGCGCTCAGGCCCAGCACGGCCGGCAGCACCGCCAGCATGAGGGCGCGCTTCATGCCCGCACCTCCGGCTTCGCGGCGCCGCCCGCTTCGCGCGGGGACGCCCCGGCCGGACCAGTCGGACCAGTCGGACCAGTCGGACCATTCTCTGCGGCCCGGGCCTTCCCGCCGCGGCTGAAGCGCTGCTTGACCCACAGGTAGAACAGCGGCACGAAGAAGATCCCCAGCAGCGTCGCGCTGCCCATGCCGCCGAGCACGCCGACCCCGATCGCGCGCTGCGAGCCCGAGCCCGCGCCGCTCGCGTAGGCCAGCGGCAGCACGCCCATCATGAAGGCGAGCGAGGTCATCAGGATGGGCCGCAGACGCTGCCGGCAGGCTTTCAAGGTCGCCTCGACCAGACCCATGCCCTGCCCCAGCAGCGTCTCGGCGAACTCGACGATCAGGATCGCGTTCTTCGCCGACAGGCCCACCGTCGTCAGCAGCCCGACCTGGAAGAACACGTCGTTCATCTGCCCGCCCAGGTGGCTCGCCGCGAGCGCGCCGATGATGCCCAGCGGCACCACCAGCATCACGCTGAAGGGCACGGACCAGCTCTCGTACAGCGCCGCCAGGCACAGGAAGATGAACAGCACCGACACCGCGTACAGCATCGGCGCCTGGTCGCCCGACAAGCGCTCCTGATAGCTGCGGCCGGACCACTCGTAGCCGATGCCGGGCGGCATCTCGCGCAGCACCTGCTCCATCGCCGCCATCGCGGCGCCGGAGCTCACGCCCGGCCGCACGTCGGCCTGGATCTCGTAGGCGGCGCTGCCGTTGTAGCGCACCAGCTGGCGCGGGCCGTTGGTCCAGCCGGCCTTGGCGAAGGCGCTGAAGGACACCATCTCCCCGGCGGCGTTGCGCACGTACCAGTAGCGCAGCGCCTCGGGATCGGCGCGGTAGGCGCCCTCGCCCTGCACCAGCACGCGCTTGACGCGGCCGCGGTCGATGAAGTCGTTCACGTAGCTGCTGCCCAGCGCGATCGACAGCGTGTCATTGATCGTCGCCGTCGACACGCCCAGCGTGCCGGCCTTGTGGTCGTCGATGTCGATCTGCAGCTGCGGCGTCTCGGTCAGGCTGTTGGTGCGGGCGCGGCTCAGCTCGGGCCGCTGGTTGGCCAGATCGATCAGGCGGTCGCGCGATTCGATCAGGACCTCGCTGCCGACGCCGCCCAGGTCCTGCAGGAACAGCTGGATGCCGGCGCTGCCGCCCAGGCCGCGCACGGTCGGCGGCTGCACCACGTAGATGTTGGCGTCGCGCACGCGCTTGCCCAGCTCGCGGCTGAAGCGCTCGGCCAGCGCACCCGCGCCCTGCTCCTTGCCGGTGCGCTCCGGCCAGTCGGTCAAGCGGATGAAGCCCTGGCCCGAGCCCTGGTCGCCGCCCGCGCCGCGCACGATGTTGTAGAAGCGCACTTCCTTCTGCTCGCCCAGGTAGGTCTCGATGCTCTGCGCGACAGCCTCCATCCGCTCGGCCGTGGCGCCCGGCGCCATCCGCACCTGGATCTGCAGTCCGCCCTGGTCCTCGTCCGGCAGGAAGGAGGTCGGCAGCGTCTTGTAGAGCACCGCCAGCGCCGCGATCAGCAGCAGGTAGACGGCGAAGCTGCGCACGCCGCGCGCGGTGAGCCAGCGCACGCGCGAGACGTAGCGCTCGGTGAAGCGGTCGAAGCCGCGGTTGAAGCCGCCGAAGAACCAGTCCAGCTGCTTGCCGAAGGGGCCGCCATGGGCGGCATGCTCGCCCTGGTGGACCGGCTTGAGCAGCGTCGCGCACAGCGCCGGCGACAGGCTCATCGCGACCAGCACCGACAGGATCATGGCGCTCACCACCGTGATCGAGAACTGGCGATAGATCACGCCGGTCGAGCCGCCGAAGAAGGCCATCGGGATGAACACCGCCGACAACACGACCGCGATGCCCACCAGCGCGCCGCTGATCTCCTTCATGCTGGCGCGGGTCGCGTCGCGGGGGCTCAAGCCCTCCTCGCGCATCAGGCGCTCGACGTTCTCCACGACCACGATCGCATCGTCCACCAACAGGCCGATGGCCAGCACCAGCCCGAACATCGTCAGCGTGTTGATCGAATAGCCGGCCAGCGCCAGCACGCCGAAGGTGCCCAGCAGCACGACCGGCACCGCGATCGCGGGCACCAGCGTGGCGCGCAGGTTCTGCATGAACAGGTACATGATCACCACGACCAGCACCATCGCCTCGATCAGCGTGTGCACCACGCCCTCGATGGAGACGCTGATGAAGGGCGTCGTGTCGTAGGTGAAGCTGACCTTCATGCCGTGCGGGAAGAAGGGTTCGAGCTCCTTGAACTTGGCCTTGACCAGCTCGGCGGTCTTGAGCGCGTTGGCCCCGCTGGCCGGCACGATGGCCATGCCGGCGGCGGTGACGCCGCTGCTGCGCACGTTGGTCGTGTAGCTGTCGCGGCCCAGTTCGACCCGCGCCACGTCGCCCAGCCGCAGCGCCGAGCCGTCGGGCTGCACGCGCAGCACGATGGCGCGGAACTGCTCTGGCGTCTGCAGCTTGGCGCGGGCGGTGATGATGGCCGTCAGGCGCTGGCCGTCGGGCACGGGCTGCGCGCCGAGCTGGCCGGCGGAGACCTCGGTGTTCTGCGCCAGCAGCGCGTTGTGGATGTCGTCCGGCACGAGCGCGTAGCGCTGCAGCTTGGCCGGGTCCAGCCAGACGCGCATCGCGTAGCCCGAGCCGAAGACGTTGATGTCGCCCACGCCCTCGATGCGGCTGATGATGTCCTGCAGCGTGCTGGACAGGTAGTCGCCGAGGTCGGCGGAGCTGACGCCCGGGTCGTCGCTGGTCAGCATCACCACCATCAGCGGCTCGGAGCCGGCCTTGGTCACGCGCACGCCCTGCGCCTGCACCGCCTGCGGCAGCCGCGACAGCGACTGCGACACCTTGTTCTGCACCTGCATCTGCGCCAGGTCGGGATCGGTGCCGGCGACGAAGCTCAGCTGCGTGTTGGCGCCGCCGGAGGCATTGCTGGAGGACTCGATCGAGAACAGGCCGTCGATGCCCTTGAGGTTCTGCTCGATGACCTGCGTCACCGAGTCCTCGATCGCCTTGGCCGACGCGCCCGGGTAGCTCGTGTTGATCGAGATCCGCGTCGGCGCGATGTCGGGATAGCGCTCGAGCGGCAGACCCAGCACCGCGGCCACGCCGGCCAGCATCACGACGATGGCCAGCACCCACGCGAAGATGGGCCGGTCGATGAAGAAGGCGGCCATCAGACGCTCCCGGACGCGGGGCTGGCCGGCGCCGAGGCGCCCCCGGCCTTGTCGGCGGTCTTCTTCCTGCCCGAACCCGCCGGCACCGGCGTCACCGGCTGGCTGGGCCGCACGCGCTGCAGGCCCTCGACGATGAGCTTGTCGCCCGCCTTCAGGCCGCTGGCGACGACCCACTGGTTGCCGAGCGCGCGCTTGAGCACGAGGCGCCGCAGCTCGGCCTTGTTGCCGTCGCCGACGACGAGCGCCGTGGCCTCGCCGGTCGGGGACCGGGTGACGCCCTGCTGCGGCACGACGACCGCGTCGCGGTCGATGCCCGCGAGCAGCCGCGCGCGCACGACCATGCCGGGCATCAGCATGCCGCCGGGATTGGGCACGACGGCACGCAGCGTCACCGCGCCGGTGCCGCGATCGACGGTCACGCCGCTGACCTGCAGCTGCCCGGGCTGCGCGAACTCGGTGCCGTCCTCGAGCAGCAGCCGGATCTGCCGGCTGCCCTTGCCCGAGGGCCCCTCGCCTTCGAGCTGGCGGCGCAGCTGCAGGATCTCGGCGCTGCTCTGGACGATGTCCACGTGCATCGGATCGAGCTGCTGGACCGTGGTCAGCGCCTGCGTCTGATTGGCGGTGACCAGCGCGCCGGCGGTGACGGCGGAGACCTCGATGCGGCCGGAGATCGGCGCGGCGATGCGGGTGCGTTCGAGCTGCACCCGCGCCGCGTCGAGCGCGGCGCGCGCCACGGCGACGTCGGCCTGCGCCTGGCGCAGCGCGCTCGCGCTGTCATCGGCGCTCTGGCGGCTGAGCGCGTCGGCCTTGAGCAGCTCGGCATCGCGCTCGGCACGCGTGCGGGCGACGGCGGCCTGCGCCTCGGCCTTCTGCAGCGCGGCGGCGGCCCGGGCCCGTTCGGCCTCGTAGGTGGCGGCGTCGAGCTGGTACAGCGCCTGCCCGGCGCGCACGGTGCTGCCTTCTTCGAAGAGCCGCTTCTGCACGATGCCGCTGACCTGCGGACGGATCTCGGCGACCTGGCTCGCGGACAGCCGGCCGGGCAGCTCCAGCGCCAGCGGCGCATCCTGCGTGGCCACGATGACGACGCCGACCTCGGGCGCCGACGGCTTGGCGGCCTCGGCCTTCTTCTCGCCGCAGCCGGCGGCGATGAGGGTCATGGCCAGCAGCGCCGGCAGCGCCATCGGACCGGTCGGCAGGCGGGCCGCCAGGCGGGTCATCGAGCGGACCGGCGGGCGCGGCGCCGGCGCGCGCGGACCGGCTGCGCGCGCGGGGAATGTCAGAATCTTCGGCATGGCGGCGGATGCTGGCCGACGAATGTGGAGAGATCTTGAAGAACGCGTTGAAGCTTCCGTTCAACCTCACGGCCCGACTGTTCATCGCCGTCTTCAGCACCGCCATGGCGGTGGCGCTGGCGATGGGCGTGTTCTCGCACATCAACCTGAACCGGGACTTCATCGGCTATCTGAACGAACAGGCCGTCAACCGGCTGGAGCTCGCGCGCACCAGCGTCACGGCCGGGTATCGCGAGAACGGCGGGAGCTGGGATTTCCTGCGCGAGAAGCCCGAGCTGTGGGGCCGGCTGCTGCGGCCGCTGGTGCCGGAGGCGGACATGCCGGCGGTCAAGCACGGCCCGGCGGACCTGACCGGCGCGACGCGCCGTTTCACGCTGTTCGACGAGAACCGGGTGCGCGTCGCCGGCTACGCGGGGCCGGTGGAGCCGACGGTGGAGCGGCCGATCATCGTCGACGGGCTCACGGTGGGCTGGCTGGCGCTGACGCCGATCGAGTCGGTGAGTCCGGGCGCGGAGAAGCATTTCTACGACGCGCAGCTGCGTTCGGCCTGGATCGTGGGCGGCGCGGCGGTGCTGCTGGCGGGCGCGGTGGCGTACTGGATCTCGCTGCGATTGCTGCGGCCGGTGCGGCGGGTCGCGCATGCGACGCACCGGCTCGCGGCGGGGGAATTCGAAGTGCGCGTGCCCGAGACGCGCGGCAATGACGACATCGCCGGACTGGGCCGGGACTTCAACCAGCTCGCGCTGACCTTGCAGCGCAACGAGGCGATGCGGCGGGAGTTCCTGGCCGATGTCTCGCATGAGCTGCGCACGCCGCTGGGCGTGCTGCATGGCGAGCTGGAGGCGCTGGAGGACGGCGTGCGCAAGCTCGACGCGCAGGCGCTGCGCTCGCTGCGGGGCGAGGTCGCGACGCTGCACAAGCTGGTCGACGACCTGCACGAGCTGTCGATGGCCGACGTCGGCGCGCTGGCCTATCGCAAGGCGGAGCTGGACCTGCGCGAGCTGATCGGCGTGACGGCGGGCGCCTTCGGCGAGCGGCTGAACGGGAGCGGGCTCGAGCTGCGGCTGGATCTGCCCGAGCAGCCGCTGCGGGTCTTCGGCGACGAACGGCGGCTGCGACAGCTGATGGCGAATCTCGTCGAGAACAGCTGCCGCTACACCGAGGCTGGGGGCGCCCTGAGCATCAGCGCGCGGCGCAGCGGCGGGCAGGTGGTCATCGACGTGCAGGACACGGCGCCTGGCGTCGGGCCGGAGCATCTGCCGCGGCTGTTCGAGCGCTTCTTCCGCGTGGAGGCCTCGCGCAGCCGGCGCGGTGGCGGATCGGGTCTGGGGTTGTCGATCTGCCAGCGCATCGCGCAGGCGCACGAGGGCCGCATCGAGGCGCGTCCGTCGCCGCTGGGCGGGCTGTGGATGCGCGTGGAGCTGCCGGCCCATGGCTGAGGCGGACAGCCCATCGCCGATGAATGGCCCGGGCCTGGCGCCGATGCCGATGGAGCCGGGGCCGGCGCGGGTGCTGGTCGTCGAGGACGAGCCCAAGCTGGCCGCGCTGCTGGCGGATTACCTGCGGGCCGCGGGGCACGAACCGGACTGCATCGCCGACGGTGCCGAGGTGATCGCGGCATGGACGGCGAGGCGGCACGACCTGGTGCTGCTGGACGTGATGCTGCCGGGGGTGGATGGCCTGACGCTGTGCCGCGAGTTGCGCGCGCGCAGCAGCGTGCCGATCCTGATGCTCACGGCGCGGGCGGACGAATCGGACCGGCTGATGGGGCTGGAGACCGGCGCGGACGACTACATCGCGAAGAACCCGTTCAGTCCGCGCGAGGTGATGGCGCGGGTGAAGGCCGCGCTGCGGCGCAGCCGCGCGCACGAGGCGGCGACGGCCGCCGCGGTGGCGGCCTTCGCATCGGGCAGCGAGCCGCTGCGCATCGACGAGGCGGGATGGACGGCGAGCTGGCAGGGCCAGGCGCTGGACCTGACGCCGATCGAATTCCGCCTGCTGCACATCCTGGCCGCGCAGCCGGGACGCGTGTATGCGCGCACGCAGTTGCTGGACCTGCTGCACGTGGATGGCCGCGAGGTCACGGAGCGCGCGGTGGACAGCCACGTGAAGAACCTGCGGCGCAAGCTCGAGAAGGCCGGCGCGGGGGCGGATCGGATCCGGTCGATTTATGGGGTGGGATACCGGTTCGAGCGGTGAGCAGGAACGCCACAAAGGCGCCCCCTATTTCTGTGCTCATATCGTCGGATACGCCTTGTCCTTGTGAGTTCGCCCCCCAAAGGCAACGCATTCAGGTCAGCGGGTGAACGGAGCCGCTGCCCGGCGATGAAACACTCGTCGGATGGAAACCCGTAGCGATTTCGTTGTCTTCGTGGACGAGAGCGGTGATCACAACCTGCAGTCGATCAATCCGCGATATCCGGTCTTCGTCCTGGCCTTTTGCATTCTTCCTGTGGAGTCGTATCTGCGAGAGGTCGGCACGGACTTTCGACGATTGAAGTTCGAGCTCTTTGGGCACGACATCATCGTTCTGCATGAGCACGACATCCGGAAGCGATCGGGTCCGTTCGCGTCGCTCAATCCGACGTCGCGCGAGCGCCTGCTCCGCGGACTAACCACCATCATTGAAGACGCGACGATGACCATCGTGGCCGTGGTGATCGATAAGCCTCGCCTGCTGGAATGCGCCATCGGCCACCTCCACCCGTACAACCTGGCATTGCGGTATGGGCTTGAACGGGTGCATCAATTCCTGCAGATGAAAGGGCAAGGAGGCTTGCGTACCTCCGTCGTCTGCGAAGCGCGGGGAAGCAAGGAGGACGGCGACCTTCGACGTGCCTTCGAGGAGGTCCGGCTTGGGCGCAACTGCAGCGGATACGAGTATCCGTTTGATCTGGTCGTCGCCGACAAGCGGACGAATTCAGAAGGGCTGCAACTTGCAGACCTTGTTGCGCGTCCGATTGGCCTGCACGTGCTTCGCCCCGACCAGCTCAACCGCGCATGGTCCTCCCTGGCTCGAAAGCTCTTCGACGCCGATCAGCTCGCGTGGCCGCCAGTGGGCTTGACGATCGTGCCCCCACAGAAAGTCGAAGGGCCCCTGAGTTGCCTCAGGAGCCCAACGCCGGTAGGGAATGCCCGACCCATTTGCAGCGATTCTGGCTCGACGCGGAGCGCCGGTCGATAGCGTCTCGCAGTCAAACTGCCCACTGGAACCTGCAGTCCTTCAATCAGGCGCCAGCAGTTCCCGCCGTGCGTGTCGCGCTGGACCGCGCTCGCGATTCGCGCCTTACTGCTTGTAGAAGGTCACGTCGTCGACGTTGAGCCAGCCGGTGCCGGTCGAGTCGCTCGTCCAGAACCCGATTTCGGCGTTCCCGTTGCTCACATTGATGTTGCTGAGGGTGAGCTGCGTGTAGCCGTCAGACGCCATCGAGGCGACGGACACCTGACTGCCGCCGAAGTTCTTCACGTACAGCTGGTGTCCGGCCGTTCCCCGCACCCAAGCTTTCACCGTGTACAGCCCGTTCGGGAGGCCGGTGAGCGTCTGGGCGCTGTAGGCCCAGTACGCGCCCGTGCCGCTGTGCACCAGGTGCGACGCGCCGGAATTGGGCCGCGTCGTGGCGGTGGTCACCGTGCCCCCTTGCGTTCCCGTGAACCAACCGCCCAGCCCGTTCTCGAAACCGGGGTTGCTCAGCAGATTCACGCCGCCATCGACCACGTCCACGCGGTCGGCCGTGACGAAGGTGTTCGACGAACTGGCGTTCTTCGTGCCCGTGGCCCGCACCTTCAGCGTGTGGCTGCCCGCCGTCAGCACGGGGCTGCTCCAGAGCAGCACGTCGTCCTTGCGAGCGGCCGAGTAGGTGTCGATGGCGACTTCCGCGCCGCCGTCGATGGACACGGCGGCGATGCCGTGCGCCGGCGCCTGACCGCCATACAGCTTGACCTGCGTGCCGTTGAAGGGCACCTGGTAGTAGGCGTTGGTCAGCCCGGACCAATGGTTGTCGTTCTGATACGCGCCGGTCTGGCTGCCGCCAGGCCAGTTGGCGGCGTTGTCGTAGCTGAAGCTCGCGTCATTGCGCGTCACCCGGCCCAGGTAGGGCAACAGGATCGGCAGCAGGCGGTTGCTGACCTTGACGTGGCCGGTGTCACTGGGGTGCAGGCCATCGGTGAAGTCCGTGGATCCGCTGGACGAATCGAGCCAGCCGGTGGTGTCGATGTAGTGCACCTTGGCATCGCCCGCATTGACGCGCGCGGTCACCGCCGCCTGCGTCTCGGTCTGGTAGAAGCCGCCGAAGGTGCGCAGCGCGAAGATGTCCGCGTTCGGGTACTTGGCCCGGATGTTCTGCAGGAACCCGGTGTAGCGGCTCTGGAAGGTGGCCGAGGGCACCGAGTTGAAGGAATCGTTGCTGCCCAGGTTCACGACGACCAGTCTGGCCGTGTAGTTGGCGAAGTTCCACGCCGGGTTGCCGGTGCACGCCACATCGGGACAGCGGTTGGCCTGCCACAGCTTGAAGTACAGCGACTCCATGCCCGGGAAGGTGTTGTCCGAGTAGTGATAGCCGTCGGACAGCGTGATCCCGGGATAGGAGATCTGCGTGTGATCGGCGGCCATCCTCTCGCCGGTGAGCCAGGCGTAGTCGGAGACCGCGGCGTCAGTCGTCGTCACGCCGGAGGTGATGGAGTCGCCGACGAACTCGACCAGCGGCAGCGTGTCGGGCCGCACCGTCGACGCGCCGGCATCCAGCACCAGCCCCTGGAAGGGCAGCTCGATCTTTTCGTACTTGGCGACGATCTTGAGCGTGTGCGTTCCGTTGGCCAGCGGCGTGGGCGTGAGGTTGATCGTGCCGACCGCGTCCCAGTAGGTGGTGGGCACGCCGTCCACGATGGCCATGAAGACGGTCTTCTCGGCCAGGTTCACCTTCACCGTGGTGCCGGTGAACTTGGTGGATAGATAAGAGCCGTTCCAATAGCTGCGATACGTCGCGCTGCTGCTCTTGTCCCAGCGTCCGACGTAATTGATGTTGGTGTCCGTGAGGTCACCATTGCCGGTGCCTGCCAGGACGGGAGCACCGCAGGAGAACGCAATCCCCAGCAGCGCCAGACGAAGGTAATGCCGGGGCGCGAACGCGCCGGCGGAACCACGATGACCGGTCATGTCTCTCAACCTTTCAACGCAAGTGCGCTCACCACTTCGACGGTGATATAGCGCTAAATCCCGGTCGCATCGTAGTTCATGCGTCGCGCGAACTATTTAGGGAAACTCCCAGCCGTGTTCTTCAAGGATTGCCGCGGCCGCCTGAAGGTCCAGTCGAACTGGTCGGTGGCGACTGGAGCCCGAGGCGAAGGGGGTCGAACGTTCAGCGGGTAGCCGCCTCCTCGGCGCCGAGGGGCGGCTCCAGCTCAACCGCGCAGCGCCGCTTCGATCTTCGCGATGTCGATCTTGCGCATCTCCATCATCGCGTCGAACGCGCGCTTCGAAGCGGCCCGGTCCGGGTTGTGCAAGGCATCGGTCAGCACGCGCGGCGTGATCTGCCAGTTCACGCCCCACTTGTCCTTGCACCAGCCGCAGGCGCTTTCGGCGCCGCCGTTGCCGACGATCGCGTTCCACAGGCGGTCCGTCTCGGCCTGGTCGTCGGTCGCGATCTGGAACGAGAACGCTTCGGTCTGCTTGAACTGCGGTCCGCCGTTCAGCCCGATGCAGGCGACGCCGCACACGCTGAACTCGACGACCAGCACGTCACCCTGCTGGCCGGACGGAAAGTCCCCCGGCGCCCGCGTGACGCGGCCAACCTTGCTGTCGGGAAAGGTCTTCTCGTAAAAGCGCGCGGCCTCTTCCGCGTCACGGTCGTACCAGATGCAGATGGTGTTCTTGGCGAGCATGGGAGTCTCCTTGAGCGAAACAACGGTGGTGGACTGTGGAGGCGGGCCGCACCGGCGGGCAACCGGCGTTCCCCTGGATTCGCCGCCTCACCCTGGGACGACGGCCGATGAGCGCCGGTTTCGACAAGCACGTCGAAGATTTTTTTGCCGGCTCCGCCCCCGGACTGGAGGGAAGCCCCCCTTGGGCCCCCGGCGCACGGAAGGGATACTCGACGGAGGTCCTGGCCGCCGACCCGGCGTCACGCCCGGACGTTCCCGCACATCCCAAGGAGGAGCTGCTGCCCATGAGCGCAATGACGCTGGCCGCCCTGCTGATGGCCGCCGGCATCGCGGTCCTGCTGACCCGCTTGATCCGCGAGCGTCGCGCCCACCAGGCCGCGCTCGCCCGCGCCGAACGCATGGGACAGGTGCTGCTCACGCTGTCGCGGGCCAACCGGATGGTGCTGCGCATCGACGACGATCGCGCGCTCTTCACCGAAGCCTGCCAGCTCTGCGTCGATGCCGGCAACGCGATGCTGGCCGCGGTCTATCTGCGCGAAGGCGACCTCGCCCATCGCGTCGCCAGCGCGGGCCCGGCCGTCGACGTGCTGCGCAACGTCCCGGACCCGCTGGACCTGCGCCTGCCCGAGGTCCAGGGCACCTACACCGCGCGCGTGCTGCGCGATGGCGTCAGCGCCGTCAGCAACGACTACGTGCTCGACTCGCAGGCCGGCCGCTGGCGCTCCGAAGCCGTCGCCCAGGGCATCCGGGCGATCGCCTGGATCCCCATCCGGCGCGCGGGCCTCGTGGCCGGCACGCTGATGCTGTGCGCGCGCCAGCCCGACTTCTTCGACGCGGAACTGATGGCCCTGCTCGAGGAGCTGGGCGCGGACCTGTCCTTCGCGCTCGACAGCGTCGACAGCCGCCACGCCCGCGAAGCCGCGGCCCGCGAGATCGAGGCCGGCCGCGACCGCTTCCAGCGCCTGTTCGAGGCCGCGCCCGTGCCCATGGCCATCGTGTCGGTGGCCGACCGCCGCATCGTCGAGGCCAACCCCGCGCTGTGCCGCCGCTACGGCCGCACGCATGAGGAAGTCATCGGCACGACGACGGCATCGCATGCCTACGGCGTGATCGCGGAGGACCGCGATGTCTTCTATCAAGTGCTGCAGGCCCAGGGCCACGTCACCGACATGGCCGTGCGCACCCTTGACGCGGCCGGCAAGCCCGGACGGGCCATGCTCAATGCCGTGCCGCTCGACTACCTCGGGCAGCCGTGCTGCCTGATCATCAGCCAGACGCTTCAGCGCGAGACGGACTGAGCGGACCTGAAGCGGAGCTGAGCGGGACTGAGCGCCCTCCCGCGGCGAAGGATCAAGCCTGCGGCTTGTGGCAGACCATCTCGATGTTGTGCCCGTCCGGCGCGATGACGAAGGCCGCGTAGTAGTTCGCGTGATAGTGCGGCCGCAGACCCGGCGCGCCGTGGTCCTTGCCGCCGGCTGCGAGCGCCGCGCGATGGAACGCGTCGACCTGGTCGCGCGAGCTGGCCACGAAGGCGATGTGCAGCGGCGCGGGTTTGTCGGTGGTCTGGAACAGGCAGAGCGACACGTCGCCCTGCGCGATCTCGATGCCGTAGGACGGCTCCCCTTCCCCACAGACCCGCACGCCGATCGGCTCCAGGGCCTTGAGGAAGAAGGTCTTGCTCGCTGCGTAGTCGCTGACGCCGAACTTCACGTGGTCGAACATGGGAACTCCTGAGTCTTGACGGGCCCGGTGGCCGAAGGCGTTCTTGTACCTCGCCGCGAGAGACGGCCCGCAAGTCACGGCAAGTCCCTCATGAGCTCATGCGCAAACCTCAGTTCCGGGCACCGCATCACGGCCGTAGCCTGCAGCGACCCAGACCCGAGGAGGCCCTCATGACCCAGTCCGCCGCGTCCGATTCCTGGCGCTTCGAAACGCTGTCCGTCCACGGCGGCTACTCGCCCGACCCGACGACCAAGGCCGTGGCCGTGCCGATCTACCAGACCGTCGCCTACGCCTTCGACAGCGCGCAGCACGGCGCGGACCTGTTCGACCTCAAGGTCCCCGGCAACATCTACAGCCGGATCATGAATCCGACCAACGACGTGCTCGAAAAACGCCTCGCCGCGCTGGAGGGCGGCATCGGCGCGCTGGCCGTGGCCTCGGGCCAGGCCGCGGTCACCTACGCCATCCTCACCCTCGCCGAGGCCGGCGACAACATCGTCGCCTCGAGCGCCCTGTATGGCGGCACCTACAACCTGCTGGCCCACACGCTGCCGCAGTACGGCATCCAGGCGCGCTTCGCCGACTACCGCCAGCCCGACGCCTTCGCCGCGCTGATCGACGCGCGCACCAAGGCGATCTTCGTGGAGTCGCTCGGCAACCCGCAGGGCAACGTCACCGACATCGAGCGCATCGCCCGCATCGCCCATGAACACGGGGTTCCGCTGATCGTCGACAACACGGTGCCCTCACCCTACCTGAGCCGTCCCATCGAGCACGGCGCCGATATCGTCGTGCACTCGCTGACCAAGTACCTGGGCGGGCATGGCACCAGCATCGGCGGTGCGATCGTGGACTCCGGCAAGTTCCCCTGGGCGCGGCACAAGGAGCGCTTCAAGCGGCTGAACGAGCCCGATCCCAGCTATCACGGCGTCGTCTACACCGAAGCGCTCGGCCCGGCCGCCTACATCGGGCGGGCGCGCGTCGTGCCGCTGCGCAACACCGGCGCGGCGCTGTCGCCGTTCAATGCCTTCCTCATCCTGCAGGGCATCGAGACGCTCGCGCTCCGCCTGGACCGCATCAGCGACAACGCGTTGCGTCTGGCGCAGCACCTGACCCGTCACGAGAAAGTGGGCTGGGTGAACTACGCGGGCCTGGAGGACCATCCCGATCACGCGCTGGCGCGCAAGTACCTCTCGGGCAAGGCCTCCGGCATCGTCACCTTCGGCCTGAAGGGCCCCGCCGGCGAAGGCCGCGAGCGCGGCGCCCGCTTCCTCGATGCGCTGCAGCTCTTCACCCGCCTGGTCAACATCGGCGACGTGCGCTCACTGGCGACCCATCCGGCCTCGACGACGCACCGGCAGCTCTCGCCCGCCGAGCTCGACAAGGCCGGCGTGTCCGAGGACACGGTGCGGCTCTCCGTCGGCATCGAGCACGTCGATGACCTGATCGCCGACCTCGATCAAGCGCTGGCCGCGGTCTGATCGCCGCGGCGCGGCCCGCGCTGCCCGCTCACTTCACGGTGACGAAGATCGGGTTCGAGTAGAACCACAGGCTGCCGTAGTTGCGGTCGTTGATCTGGTCGTGGCGCGTGGCGTTGTCGGCCGTCGTGATGCGCTGGTCGGCGAGCGGCTCGCCACCGGCGCTCAGGTTGGGCACGTCCACGGCCAGGTTGGTGCCGCGCAGGCGGAAGTACTGGCTCTTGCTGGCGGTCAGCGTGGTGGTGACGCTGTAGTAGCCATCGGCGCCGAGCGTCCAGTCGGCGCTGGTGAAGCGCTTGAGCACGCGCGTCGACGGATTGGTCGCCACGTCGTAGGCCGGCGTGCCGGGCGCCGCCTTGGCGCCGACGTCGCCCACGATCAGGTCGACGTGATCGACCTTGGGCACCATGTTGCCGAGATTGCCGCTGTTGACCGGCCGCTGGTAGTTGTTCACCGCGGGGCTCTTGAAGCGGATCGTCACCGTGACGGACTGCCCCGCGCCGGCGATCAGCTCCTGCCCCATGTTGGCCTTGCCGGCGCCCGAGGCGGCGGTGAAGTCCAGCGCGTTGATCAGGTCGCCGAACACGCCGAAGCTGCGTCCCGCGCGCAGGCTGGCCAGCAGGCCGGCGATGCCGGTGCTGTCCTTGGGCTGCCACACGTAGTTCTTCGCGTACTCGCCGGGGAAGTAGCCGCTGCTGTTGCCGGCGGCATCGATCTCGAAGTGCGAGTCGGAGTCCGCGACGTTCCAGATCCGGCGCCCCTCGCCGAGCAGCGCATCCCACACGCCGCCGAGCTGCGCGACGACATAGTCCGTGCCGCCGTAGGTGCGGTTGGGTTTGTTGGCGTCGATGTAGGCGGAGGTGTAGCCGCCGCGATCGGGCTCCATCTGGTTGCCGACCATGCCTTCGATCGCGAAGACGATCCTGGGCGCCAGGTCGTTCATCTGTCTGAAGTCGGCGATGGTGTACTTGCCGGGGTTGCGCGACGGGTGGTTGATGACGGCGTAGCTCGAGTCCGGATAGTTGTCCTTCAGCCAGGCGATGCCCTTGAGCGCGTCAGCGGCGGTGGTGTTGGCGCGCTGGCTGTATTTGGCCTTCCAGCGGGTCACGTCGTCGGCCTTGAACAGCGACTCGTCGGCGGTGGTGAAGACGTACTGGAACTCCTGCGAGGCATGGGGCGAGCTGGCCAGCGTCGTGCTGCCCTCGAAGATGCCGATGCCCAGGTGGTCGTGGGTGGGCGTGTCCCACTCGAAGCCGGAGAAGATCAGTTTCTTGTCGTAGGTGCCGGCGGCCTGCAGCGCCTGGACGCGCGGCAGCTCATAAGCCTCCATGCCGTAGGCGAAGGCGACCGGGGCGGCCAGCAGGTTGGCGTTGTTGTCGTACTTGGACGAGCGCAGGTGGTTGGTCACCGCCATCCAGTCCAGGTTGTTGGCCGTGAAGGCCTTGCCGAGCACCAGGTCCAGCGTCTGCGTGGTGCGCGAGTCATCGGACTGGACGGTGTGCACGTGCAGGTCGCCGGTGGTCCAGGCGCCGGCTTCCGGCTCGGTGCCGTTGCCGCCACCGCTGCTGCCGCCGCAGGCGGCCAGGGTCAGCAGGCCGGTCAGCGGCAGAGCGGAGAGGAGAAGGCCACGCCGGGCCTTGGAGTCGATGCGGTCAGTCTTCACGGGAGTCAGGCGCGGCCGAAGCGATGCGGGTGGTTGCGAAAACCCGCGAGTCTGTCGGCGCGTGGTGACGAGACCGTGACTCAGGTCTCACCGCAAGCGCACCGCCGTGCCGGATGGTCTCCAGGTCGCACGGCGGTGAACGCGATCATTGCGCCGGTGCGCTGGCCTCCCGCGGCGGCTCCAGCCGCTCCAGACTCTCCTTGAGGGCCTGGAACGCCGGCATCGCGCGCAGCGTCTGCGCGCCCGCCTTCTGCAGCTCGATCACGTCGTGGGCCTCGATCGTGAACGCCGTCGGCACGCGCAGCAGGCTGTGGCGGATCTTGTCGTCCGGCGTGTCGCGCAGGCTCACGCTGATCAGGTGCAGCTCCGCGTCCGCCGCGAACGGGCTGCCCGGCGTGCCGCGCGTGCGCTTGAGCTCGGCCTGCCAGCGGCGGTTGTCGTCGTTGAGCATGGCCAGCGTGACCTGCGTCTCGCGGGCGCCGGCGCCGAAGATCAGCGTCTCGATCACCTGCCCGGTCGAAGGCACGCGATCGCTGGCGTCGATGCGCTCGGCCAGGTCGCGCTCGGAGTTCACCGTGATCAGCACCAGGCGCCGGATCGATCCCGGCGGCGAGTCCTGGAACGACGACGCCATCGAGCCTCCCGCCAGCAGCCGGTCCAGCATCAGCCGCGCGCCGGTGTTGTCGGAGACGCCGCCGTCCACGAGGTGGATGAAGGGGCGCTCCTTCGCGTTGCGGTAGCTCTGCGCGCTGAGCGCAAGCAGCCGGCTGCGGTAGTCGTCCGCTGCGATCGAGCCATGCTGCGCCTGGGGCGGCACGGGGCACTCGCCGGCATGGTTCTGCAGCGTCATCGGCGACAGCAGGATCGGCACCGCCGACGAGGCTGCCACCGCGAAGGACAGCGGCGTGCGGTCCAGGTCCGAGCAGATCAGGCTGAACTGCTCGGCGGTGAAGTCGAAGGGCGCGCCGGTCGTGAGGTCGGTCGCCGTCACCATCAGGTCGGGCGCGTTGGGACGCGCCTTCAAGTCACCGAAGGTGCGGCCGCGATAGAGCTCGTCGAGCCGCTGCGCCAGGATGTGGCTGCGGCCGTACCACGGCGAGGTCAGGTGATAGAGCCGCGTCGGCGCGAAGGCCTGACGGATCAGGCCGGCCTCGAAGGGGACGAGCAGGAAGTCCGGTTCGAAGCGGGTGAGCGTCTCGTCGCCGAAGGCCGCGTAGTGCGCGGCGAGGATGCTGCCGCCGGACACGCCGCTGATCAGGCCGATCTGGTCGAGCATCGTGGTCGTCTGGCCATTCATGCTGAACTGGGTGGCCTTGAGTTCGCGCAGCACGCCGAGCCCGAAGGCGGCCGCCCGTGCGCCGCCGCCCGACAAGGTGACCGCGGCGACCACCGGCCCCAACCGTCGCCGCGCGGGTGGCGCCGGCGTCTCGACCAGCGATCCCTCAGCCCCGGCCGTCACCGCCTGGACCGCCGGCACGGGCTGCACGCCGTTGACCCACGGCCGGTAGGTCGAGCAGCCCGCCAGCGCGGCCGCCACCATCCACGGGGCCATCCAGGCGCCCAGTCTCCGGGTCATCGCCGCAGCGATCCCGTCATTGCACTTGCTCAATCGAATACCCCCGCCCCGCGGCGCGACATGGCCGACACGACACGGGTCGCCTTATACCGCGCCAAGGTGTCTGGCGCCTGTCGGCATTGCAGCAGGGACTGGGGCCACGGTGGCCGTGGGCTTTCGTGTTCCTCACCTTGCGGGTCGAGGAAGCAGCGGCGGCCTCTCCCCTGCCCTCTCCCCGCGCAGCGGGGCGAGGGAGCTGCCTGCGGGCGGAGGTTCCCGTTCGTCGCCCGTTCCTGCAGTTCACGCCACGCCGCTGCATCCTGGTCGCTTGCTCCTCGCAAGTCGGCGGGTCGATGACGACACTGACTCCATCGACACAGCCAACCGCCTCAGGAGCCCACCATGACCACCACCCGCTTCCACGTCGCTTCCGCCACCAACACCACCATCAAGGCCGTCGTCTTCGGCGCCCTGGCATCGATGGCCCTGGTCCTCGGAATTGCCCATGCCCAAGGCCAGCGCGAACTGCGCGCCTCGATCGTGACGCTGGATCCGGTGGTCATTTCCGTCAAGCGCGAGCAACTGCCCACGGTCTACGTGACCGGCCGCCGCGACGCCTCGGCCAACACCAGCGAACAGGCCTCGGCCCAGTGATCCCGAACGGTTGCGCTGTCTCCACGGAGCGATCCACGGAGCATTCCGCGGACTGACCGAACGGATCGCCCTCCAAACAAGAATGCCCGGCTCATGCCGGGCATTTTGCTTTGGCCGGACGCGTGGAGCGCCAACCGTTGCCTTCAGTGTAGCGACCGCCCTGGGGCTTGCACCAGCACCCCGGGCGAACTCCAGAATCGCCGCCCGACCACCAGTGATTCAACGAATCAGGAGTACTGCCATGCACACCACGGACGTCACCGACATGAGCTCGCATGAGGTCGTGATCGCCGGCGGCGGACCCACCGGCCTGATGCTCGCCAGCGAGCTGGCCCTGGCCGGCGTCGACGTCGCCATCGTCGAGCGCCGCGCGGACCAGACGCTGGCCGGCTCCCGCGCCGGTGGCCTGCATGCGCGCACGCTCGAGGAACTCGATCAACGCGGCATCGTCGAGCGCTTCCTCGCCGAGGGACAGGTCGCGCAGCGCTGCGGATTCGCCTCGACCAAGCTGGACCTGAGCGACTTCCCCTCCCGGCACGCCTGCACGCTCGGCCTCTGGCAGAACCGCATCGAGCATCTGCTCGCCCTTCGCGCCAAGGAACTCGGCGTGCACTTCCACCGCGAGCGCTCGGTGGAGGACTTCGTCCAGGACGAGGGCGGCGTGACCATCAAGACCTCCGAAGGCCTCATGCTGAGGGCCGCTTACCTCGTCGGCTGCGACGGCGGACGCAGTCTCGTCCGCAAGCGCGCGGGCATCGCATTCCCGGGATGGGACGCGACCGAAAGCAACCTGCTCGCCGAAGTCGAAATGAGCGAGCCGCCGCCGCTCGGCATCCATCGCACGGCGCAGGGCACGTACTCGTTCGGCAAGCGCGACTATGAGATCCGCAATGGCGAAATCCTCTACAAGGACGGCGGCCCGATCCGCGTGATGGTGCCGGAAGCCAGCGCCAGCGCCCGCGGCGAGCCGACGCTGGACGAGCTCCGCGCCGCGCTCATCGCCACATGCGGCACCGATTACGGCTTGCACTCACCGACCTGGATCTCCCGCTTCACCGACGCCGCGCGCCAAGCGGCGAGCTACCGCGACCGCCGGGTGCTGCTGGCCGGCGACGCCGCGCATGTGCATTCGCCGGTGGGCGGACAGGGTCTGAACACCGGCGTCCAGGACGCGATGAACCTGGGCTGGAAGCTGGCCCAGGTCGTCCAGGGCGTGTCGCCCGAGGCGTTGCTCGACACCTATCACGCCGAACGCCACCCCGTCGGCGCGCGCGTGCTGCGATACGCGATGGCAGGCGCCACGCTGCTCCGCCAGGACGACGGCATCGGCGCGCTGCGCGACACGCTCGGGGAACTGCTCGTCCTGGACGAGCCGCGCAAGCGCCTGGCCGGCGATCTCTCGGGGCTGGGCATCCGCTATGACCTCGGCCCCGGACATCCGCAGCTCGGACGCCGCATGCCGGATCTGGACCTCATCACCGACGATGGTCCCTGCCGCGTCTTCAGCCTGCTGCACGACGGACGCGCCGTGCTGCTGGATCTCGGCGGGGGCACGGCGGGAGACGCATCACTGGCGCGTTCATCCGGTCGGCTGCGATGTCTGAGCGCTCGCCCCGTCGGGCCATGGGAGCTGCCGGTGATCGGCACGGTCACGCCGCCCACGGGCGTGCTGATCCGTCCCGACGGTTACGTGGCCTGGGTCGGCGAAGGCAGCGCGCAGGGGCTCGACGAGGCCTTGCGCACCTGGTGCGGCGTTCACGCGGCCTGAGCCCGGCCGGCATCGCCCGCGGCTTCGCGTCCTACGCGCGGGCGCGTCCTCGCCCGACACCGGCGCGAGCGCGGCATGTCTAGGCTCGACCCATGGGAGTACATCGACTCATCGGGCGCCTGGCGATGGCGCCGTTCTCCAAGGCCCTGCCCGCGATGGGCGACACCGAACGCGCGGCACTCGAAGCCGGCACCGTCGGCTTCGAGGGGCAGCTTTTCGCGGGCCGGCCCGACTTCGACGCTCTGCTCGCGCAGGGCCCGAATCGCCTCACCGACGAGGAGCGCCGGTTCCTCGACAACGAGGTCAAGACGCTGATCGGCATGCTCGACGACCATGCCATCGACACCGCTGGCGATCTGCCACCCGAGGTGTGGCGCTACCTGCGCGAGCATCGCTTCTTCGGGATGATCATTCCCAAGGAGTACGGCGGCCTGGGCTTCGGCCATTACGCGCATGCCGAGGTCGTGACCCGCATTGCCACGGTCAACACCGCCTGCGCGGTGACGGTGATGGTGCCCAACTCGCTCGGCCCGGCCGAGTTGCTGCTGCGCTACGGCACGCCGGCCCAGCAGCAGCACTACCTGCCCCGTCTGGCCGATGGCCGCGAGCTGCCCTGCTTCGGCCTGACCTCGCCCTACGCGGGCTCCGACGCGGCATCCATCCCCGATCGCGGCGTGCTCACCGAGCGCACCATCGACGGCCGCGTGGTGCGCGGCTTCAGCGTGCGCTTCGACAAGCGCTACATCACGCTCGCGCCGGTGGCGAGCGTGGTGGGCCTGGCCTTCCAGGCGGTGGACCCCTCGCGACCCGAGGGTGAGCAGGAGCTCGGCATCACCTGCGCGCTGCTGCCGGTGCCCACGCCCGGCATGGACATCGGCCGCCGGCACCACCCGATGAACTCGGCCTTCATGAACGGCCCGATCCGGGGCGAGGACGTGTTCGTGCCGATGGACTGGGTGATCGGCGGCGAGGAGCGCGTCGGCCAGGGCTGGCGCATGCTGATGGAATGCCTGGCCGCGGGCCGCGCCATCTCGCTGCCGGCGCTGGGCGCGGCGATGCAGCAGACGGCGCTGTTCGTGGTCAACGGCTATGGCCAGGTGCGCGAGCAGTTCGGCCTGCCCATCGGGCACTTCCACGCCATCGCCGGCATCACCGCGCGGATGGCCGCGCGGCTCTACGCCACCGATGCCGCGCGCCGCTACACCGCCGCGGCCCTGGACGCCGGCCAGCGCCCCAGCGTCGCCAGCGCGATCCTCAAGGTGCAGCTCACCGAAGCCGGCCGCAGTGCGGTCAACGAAGGCATGGACGTGCTCGGCGGCAAGGGGATCATCGCGGGACCGCGCAACCTGCTCGGCGTCGCGTATCGGCACGCGCCGATCGCGATCACGGTGGAGGGCGCCAACCTGCTGTCTCGCGCGCTGATCATCTTCGGCCAGGGCGCGACCCGTTGCCATCCCTTCGTGCTGGAGGAGATGGCGGCCGTGCAGGCGCAGGATCCGGAGCGGCTTGGGCGCGCGCTGATGAGGCATGCCGGCCATGTGATGCGCAATCTGTGGCGCAGCCTGATCCATGCACCGTTGCGTGGCCAGCCGCCCGACGGCCTGCGGAGCGAGGCCAAGCTCATCGCCTCGCTGTCCGCCCGCTACGCGCTCACGGCGGATGTCGCCATGGGACTGCTGGGTGGCAAGCTCAAACGCATGGAGTTGCTGTCGGCACGGCTGGGAGACGTGCTCGCCGCGCTCTACCTGGCCGCGGCCAGCGTGTGGCGGTATCAGGTCGAGAACGAGCCCGCGATGCTGCCGGTGGCGCGCGCCGCGATCCGCCTTCAATTGGACGAGGCGGCGTCGCTGCTTCGCGAGCTCTATGCGAATCTGCCCTCGCGCCTGTTGCGGGCGATGGCACCGATGTTCCTGCACGGCACCGGCCACCTCGCGCCGCTGCGCGACCGTGAGTCCATCGCGCTGGCCGAGGCGCTGCGCACGCAACCGGCGCTGGTGCAGCGCCTGTGCCCCGATGTCTCGCGAGCCAAGAGCGGTGGTCTGCTCGATCTGATGCGCGCGCTCGAAGCGGCCCGCGCGCTCGGCGACGAGGTGCCCAAGCTCAACAAGGCGCTGCGGCGCGCCGGCTCGCTCGAGGAGGTGGCGCGCGCGTCACGTGATCCCGAGGCCGCGCTCGCCTATCTGCGCGCGGCCGAGGAAGTGATCCGCGTGGACGAGGATCAGGGCGTCAGATAGAAGTCCATGGGGATGAGCTCGACGGCCCATCCGCCCTCCTCGCCCAAGGTCGCGGCCGGGTGCATCGAGGCCAGACGCAGCGCTTCCTCGGGGGTCTCGGCATCGATGATGAACAGGCCGCCGACGACTTCCTTGGCCTCGGTGTACGGGCCGTCGGTGACCTGCGTCCTGCCGCCGCGCGGACGCAGGGTCTTCCACTGCTCCAGGTCGCCGAGCGACGCGGACACGAGCACCTTGCCGGTGGCGCGCATCTTCTCGTCCAGCGCCGGGCATTGGCTCACCAGCGCCTTGACGTCCTGCGGCGACATCTGGGCGAATTTCTCGGGGGTGAAGTAGGCCAGGCCAAGGTATTTCACGGAAGGTCCTTTCAGGGTTGATGCCTTGACGACGAAGCGCGAGATCGGAAATCGACAGCGACCTCAAGATTCCTCGTTCAATGGAAGCTGTAGCAACGCCGCTCGGTCGTTGGATCCGTCCGGATCACCGGCAGATCGATCAGTTGCTGCCCGATGCGCACGCGCGGCATCGCCAGCACCAGCGCGTTGGGCGGCCAGAACTCCAGCAGGCGGAAGTACTCCGGCGTGCCGGGCTCGTTGACGAAGCGATCGAAGCCGGAATTGATGCGGAAGTCCGATCCCACGATCGGCTCCAGCGGCCGGAACCCCTGCCCCTTCATCGGAACGTCGTAGGTCTCGCCGGTCTTCACGTCGAGCAGCTTGAAGGTCGCCTGCTCGAACTGGAGCGTGGTGCCCTGGTGCACGAACAGCTTGGCGCACAGCGCCGCATCGGCGCCCTGGCGGCCGGCGGGATTCCCCCGGCAGTGCCCGACCGCGATGGCGAAGCCCGGATGATCCAGCCAGAGGTCGTCCGCGAGCAGGCTGGTCTTGATGAGAGGAACGGGCTCCTTCACGCTGAGGCGCTGGATGCGCCGCTCGCCGCAACTGACGCAGCCTGCGAGGAGCGCTCCCGCCGCGACGGCCGTCACCACGACAAGTACTCGTCCGATGCCGTTCATTCAGCCTCCCGTCTGATTCGCGATCCGCTTCCATGCCGGAATGCAGCGAATCTATCCCAGACGGATCGCGCAGAGGCGCTTGTCCCCTGCGTCGCGCGGCGCGGCTCCCTGGCCGCATCAGGGGAATGGACCTCACGCCCCTCGGCCTCCCCTACGCTGTCGATTTCCCCCGCCGCCATTCGTCGTGCAAGGGGGCGGCAATGCGCCGCGCCATCAACCGGAGAACCGCAATGAACTACGTGGATGGATTCGTGATCGCCGTGCCGACCGCCAAGCGCGAGGCGTATCGCCAGCTGGCGCAGGACGCCTCGGCCGTGTTCAAGGACCATGGCGCGCTCAGCGTCGTCGAATGCTGGGGCGATGACGTCCCGGACGGCAAGGTGACCTCCTTCCCGATGGCCGTGCAGCGCAAGCCCGACGAGACCGTGGTGTTCTCGTGGATCGTCTGGCCGTCGCGTCAGGTGCGCGACGTCGGGATGAAGAAGGCGATGGAAGACCCGCGGATGAACCACGATCCGAAAGACATGCCTTTCGACGGCCAGCGCATGATCTTCGGCGGGTTCCAGATCATCGTGGAAGCCTGAGCGAGGAACGCCCGGGCGTTCGCCCCGATGAGGCCTGCGCTTCGCGGGTCGCGCAAGTGGGCGGCGGCCGAGGCTCAGCGCGGCGTGAACTCCACGTTGGACGACACGTAGCTGATCGGCATGAACACGCCGCCGCCGACGTACTGCAGGTGCAGCGCGTCGCCCTGCCCGCCCGAGAGCGAGCCCGTGACGCCAGGCGTCGTGGACGGCCGGCGGACGCCGCCGTAGAGTGCCGCGCCCGACTTCGCCGCCAGCAGCGTCTGACCATCGGCGCTGCTGGACACCGAAGACCAGGCCCCGCCATCGGCCGACGAGCGCCAGGTCGTGCCGCCGTCGGGGGACTCGTAGAGCGTGCCGCCGCTGGTGGCGGCGACGACATAGCGGCCATCGGCGGAGCTCGCGATCCCGCGCCAGTCGCGGTTGGTGCCGACGGGCTCCCAGGTGGTGCCGAAGTCGCTGGAGCGCCAGACGCTGCCCGTGTCGACGGTCGCGACCATGCGCTTGCCATCGGACGAGGACGCCAGGCTCCACCAGAACTGGGCGGAGGCTCGCGGGGTCCAGGTCACGCCGAAATCGGTCGACACGAAGATCTGCGCCCCGTTGGTGACCGCGGCGAGCACCCGTCCATCCGCCGAGGAGCTGACCGCGCGCCAAGCACGGCTGGAGTCGCGCGTCGTCCAGCTGGCGCCGCCGTCGGCGGAGGTCCAGATCTGCCCCAGGTAGGCCGTGGCGACGAGCCGCAGGCCGTCCGCCGAGCTCGCGACCGCGCTCCATGCGCGGCTGCTGCCGTCGTTGTTCCAGTTGTTGCCGCCGTCGGTCGAGGTGTAGAGCGCTCCGCCATTGGTCGACGCCACGATGCGGCTGCCGTCCGAGGACATCGCCACGCCGGACCAGGCTTGACCGGTCAGCCGCGGCGCCCAATGGGCGCCAGCGTCGCTCGAGGTCAGCAGCTCGCCCGACGAGGCGGCCGCGACCTGCTGCGTGCCGTCGGCCGACATGCTGGTGGCGACCCAGGTGGCGGTGGGCGCTTCGGCGGTCCAGTCGATCTTGTTGCCACCGGGCAGACCGACCGTCGCGATGCGCTGTCCGGCGTTCTGGGCGACGCTCCATCCGCCGGTGCCCACGCCCGTGACCTTGATCCAGTCACCGATGACGGGCGAGGCCGGCAGCGTGATGACCACCGGCGTGGCGGCATTGGCGAGGTAACCCGTGTTCGGCTCCGCCTGCACGGTCGCGGCGGTGACATTCACCCACCGCGTGTCGGCGGGGGCCGCGCTGCAGAGATACGCCGTGGAGCTCACCTCGCCCGCGTCCAGGACGCCGCTGCGATTGCTGTCCACGCCCGACTGCACCCGCTGCCCGCCATACGGGCAATTGGCGCCAGCCGGCTCCGATGCCAGCGCCACCAGCGCATCGAGACCGGAAGCGCCCGCTGGGCCGCTTGGGCCGGTCGGCCCCGCAGGTCCCGTGGCGCCGCCGGCACCGCTGCACACGTAGGCCACGCTGCTGGCTTCTCCGTCTTCGAGCGAGCCGTTGCCGTTGGCGTCCGTTCCGGCCAGTACCGCGGAGCCGCCTAGCGCGCAATTGGCGCCCGCCGCCTCGGCACGCACGCGCACCAGCACGGATTGGCCATTGGCCCCTGGCTTCCCGTCGGCGCCGTTGCAAACGTACTGCGTAGAAGAGACTTCCGAGTCGGCGAGCACGCCGTTGCCATCGGCATCGCGGCCTGATTCGATGCGGGTGCCCGCGGCGGGGCAGCGGCTGCCAGCGGCCTCCACCGCCACGCGGACCAGCGTGGGCCGGGTGTCGGAGGGGACTTCTTGCGGCTTGGCGCTCAAGTCGGAGGAACCTCCCCCGCACGCGCTCAGAAGGACGGTTGAGCAGGCGATCCCGGCGGCGAGCAGGCGGCGCAAAGGCGCGGCAACGCGCGCGTCGTGATGACGTCGGTCGAATCTGTCGAATGGCATGGCGGTCGTCGAACGCGCGCATGAGCGCCGCCCCTGCGGCGCCCTCCCTGGCGCGAAAGTGCGAAGTATCGGTGCGCGCGGTACCGGGGGGCTATTCAAGAACACCCGGACGGGCGAACTCAGCGCGTCGTGAAGCGGTGGACGTTGCCGGGCTCGCCTGTTCAGCGACCGTCTACTTCACCGTATAGCTCTGCGCCGCCGTGTCATAGGCGCCATTGCGCGCCGGGTCCCAGTAGGTGAAGTTGAATCGCACGACGTCGCCCTTCTTCAGCCCGGTGGCCGTGTACGCGTTGCCGCTGCCTTCCTTGAGCATCCGCACGTTCAATTGCCCGCCGCCATTGACCGTGTAATGCACATCGGCCCAGGTCCCGGTCGGCTCGGTGAACTTGACCGTCGTCGCTGTCGGCTGGCTGATGCCGGCCGGGGACGGCGGTTCCTGCGTCGTCGTGCCGGACTCCCACACCACGTCATCGATCGCGAACTGGAAGGCCGAGGCCGGCAGCCGGTTGTTGTCGCTCGAGATCATGAAGATGTCCGCGATCGACTGCAGCGCCACCTTCGGCCCGATCAGCGTCGACACCGGGATCGTCGCCTGCGCCCATTCGCCATTGCGCACCATGCCGAATGCCGTCGTATTGGCGGGGAAGTTCACCCACGACTGGTTGGTGTAGGTGTCGCCGATGCCGATGTTGAAGGACACGTCGGCCGGGATCTTGATCCGGACCTTCACCTGGCCATTGCGGAAGTTGGTCAGGTCGCGGACCTGGCGCGACTGGATGCCGCCGCCGAACCACTGGCCCGGCGTGTTGTAGCTCCACGCGATCACGTTGCCGCCTTCGTACGGCAGGATGTTGCCCGCGCCGGTCGAGGCGCCGTTCCACAGGAAGATGTCCGAGGTGCTGCCCGCCACCAGCTTGTTGTTGACCGCCGTGTTGTCGGTGAACACGCCGAACTTGCCCACCTCCGGCACCACCTGGTTGCCCAGCTTCACCTCGCCCTTGCCATCGAGCTCGTACACGCGGACGTAGTCGACATACATCGTGGCGGGCAGCGGCGCGGTCACCTGCGACGGCGTCGCCGCATCGGTGAAATTGCCGCCCACCGCCATGTTCAGCAGCAGATAGAACGGCGCCTGCAAGGCGGCCGAATTCACCGGCAGCGGCGCGTCGTACATGTCGTGCTCGCCGTCGTTGTCCACGACGGTGAAGCGCATCTGGCTGTCGGTCCAGTAGAAGCGGTACTTGACGAAGCGGTTCGCGAAAGACACCTGCGGCCGGTACCAGTTCTTGGTCTGCCAGGCGGTGGACGCGGCGCACGATTCGTTCCCCGGCACGCAGGCGGCCTGCGACCAGGTGATCACGTTGGAGCCGACGTAATAGTCCGGCGACGGCGCGCCCGCGGCGGCCCAGGCGGAGGCGCGATGGCCCTGCTCGACGATGTCGATCTCGCCCTTGCGCGGCCAGACCTGCGGGCTGGTGCCGAGCAGCCAGGCGGCCGGCCACAGGCCGGTGGTGACCTGCGGCGTGGCCATGCGGATCTCGATCATTCCGTACTGCACCTGCACCTTGCCGTAGGAATCGATCTTCCCGGAGGTGAACTCGTTGCTGCCCACGGTCTGCCTCAGCGCGCGGATCGCGAGCGCGCGAGTGCCGGGCTCGAAGGGCACGTCGGCGATCGAGAGGTTGTTCGGGCTGTAGGACTCGAGCTCCGCGTTGCCGTAGCCGCAGAGATTGATCTGGCAGCCGTTGCCGTCGAACGGCGTCCAGAGGGCGGTGTTCAAGGTGGCGCCGTTGAACTCCTCGGACCACAGCAGTCGGCCGATGGTGGGGTTGGTGACGCTGGCGCCGGCCTGCGTGGCGGCAGTGACCAGCAGGCCCAATGCGGCGGCGCGCACGTCAAGGCGTTTTGGAAATCCCATGCATGTCTCCAGAAGATGTCGAAGGGGTGCGGGAGAGCACCGATCGGCACGGTCCGGCGAGCGCTCTGCGGCGCGCGTCCTGGTCCGCGACTTCTCCAGCGAGGCGCATCCTAGGGAAGTTCCAACGATTTTGAAAGCGCTTTCAAGCCATTGAGGGTTTTCGATGGCAACGGCGTCTGGCGACGAGCCCCCCTGCCCTCTCCCCCTTCGGGGGCGAGGGAGTTCTCTTCGGCGGGTAGCCGCGGATCCTGGCCGCGCGGTACGACGCTTCGAGCTCCCTCGCCCACTTGCGGGAGAGGGCGGGGTGAGGACTGCGGCCGACCGCAGGCGCTCAATACATCGGTCCTCGCCGCCGCCTCATGGTTTCGAGCATGGCCTTTGCCATCTGAGCCTCCTCGCCCCACCCCGACAGCCAGTCGAGGACCGAGTCAAAGGCCAGGACGGGCTCGCTGTCCCAGACGTTCACGCCCCAGACCGGCGAGTCATCGTCCCGATTGCATCGAATGAACTGCTGGTGGTCGCCCATCCGGTCCAGGATGACGACCGCGTCCGCCGGAAGCCGGAACTTGCGCGAGCCATCGCGCCGGCAGTCATCCGTCAGACGCATCGCCACGCCGTAATCGGCTTCCACATGATCGTGGTCGAAAACGCCTCCGCCGCCATGGCCCATCACGGACAAGAAGGCCCGATACGTTTGGGGAAGACACACGCCGTGCGTGCGCTCGAGGATCACGATCTCCTCAGCACTGCATCCGCGCAATGCCGAAGGATCAACCGCCCCTGAATGCTCGAGCGCTTGAAGGACGAGAAGAAACTGTTCCGGATGCATTGCTGGCGACATGAGCCTGGTCGCCGCACTCTACCCCCTCACCGGCCCACGCCGCCTTCGTCGCGAGATACAGCACCGACGGCCCCGGCAGGCATCCCGGCCTGGCACGGAAGGTCGCCTCCGGAGCCCCATACGGCAGCAGCTTGCGGTCCGTCGCCGCCAGGCCGAACGCCGGTTGCCACGCGATGACAACGCAGTCATCAGTCGTTACCGAATCTGACCAGCCCTTGCGGACCTAGCTTCGACACTGCGCGTGTTCACCCTTCTTCCACTCCATTCACACGCCATGCGCTCACTTCCCCGTCGATTCGTCCCGCGCGCCAGCCTCGTGGCCCTCGCCTTCGGCGCGGTCGCGCCCGCATACGCCGCCCTCAGCGTCAACGTCGCCCAGGACCTCTGGTCCGGCGGCTTCTGCTCCCGCGCCACCATCCGCAATCCCGGCACCGCCCCCAGCGGTGCCTGGACCCTGCGCTTCGACATGCCCAAGGGGACGATGAACAACAGCTGGAGCGGCCAGTTCAAGCTCGAATCGGGCAGCACCTACGCCGTCACCGGCCTGAGCTGGAACTCCCCCGTCGCGCCGGGTCAGAGCTTCGAAGTCGGCTTCTGCGGCACCGGCACCGCGCCCAGCCCCACCTCCTTCCGCATCGCCGAAGCGGGTTCGGCTCCAGCTCCGGCTCCGGCTCCGGCTCCTGCACCAGCACCAGCACCAGCACCAGCACCAGCACCAGCTCCGGCACCGGCACCGGCACCGGCACCGGCACCGGCACCGGCACCGGCACCGGCACCAGCCCCTGCGCCAGCGCCTGCTCCTGCTCCTGCACCGGCGCCCGCGCCCGCTCCCGGCGGCGATCTCTCCGTTCCCGCGACGGGCCAGTTCAAGCTGCCGTTCAGCGTCGCCGCCGACGGCCGCATCCTCGACAGCCAGGGCACCGCCGTCTCGATCCGCGGGGTCAACTGGTTCGGCTTCGAGACGCCGGATCTCGTCGCCCACGGCCTGTGGCAGCGCAATTACAAGGACATGATCGGCCAGATGAAGGACCTGGGCTTCAACGCCGTCCGCCTGCCCTTCTGCCCCGCCACGCTGCACTCGACCGGCCGCCCCAGCGGCGCGCTCAACACCAGCATCAACCCCGACCTCGCCGACAAGACGCCGCTGCAGGTGCTGGACCGCGTCGTGGCCGAGTTCGCGTCGCGCGGCTTCTACGTCCTGCTCGACCATCACCGCCCGGACTGCAACGCGATCTCGACGACGCCGCAGATCCCCGGCTACACGCTGGACCAGTGGGTCGCGGACCTGAAGTTCGTCGCCGACCGCTATCGCAACGTGCCCAACGTCTTCGCCATCGACTTGAAGAACGAACCGCACAGCAGCGGCGGCAGCGGTGCCTTCTGGGGCACCGCCGACGCGAGCAACGACTGGAAGCTGGCGGCCGAACGCGCCGGCAGCGCGGTGCTCGGCACCAACGCCAAGCTGCTGGTGTTCGTCGAGGGTGTGTCCGACAACCAGGGCCGCTGCGAGAACCCCGATGCCCACTGGTGGGGCGGCAACATCGAGCCCTACGCCTGCTATCCGATCGACGAGACCAGGATCCCGCGCAACCGCCTGGTCCTGTCGCCGCACATCTACGGCCCGTCGGTGAGCAGCCAGCCCTACTTCGGCGACGGCACCGGCTTCCCGAACAACATGCCCGCGATCTGGCAGAACCAGCTCGGCCGCTTCATGGGCAAGAACGCCGTGGTCCTGGGCGAGTTCGGCGGCCGCTTCACCGACAAGGACCGCCAGTGGCAGGTCAAGTTCGTCGACTGGCTGAAGTGCAAGGGCGTGCGCAACTTCTTCTACTGGTCGTGGAACCCGAACTCCGGCGACACCGGCGGCATCCTGCAGGACGACTGGCAGAGCGTGTCACAGGACAAGTACAACAACCTGAAGCGGCTGTGGGACGGCTCGGCGGTGGACGCGGCCGTCTGCAAGTAAGCCGGCGCATGCGCGGCGGCAGGGCCCGCGGGCCCGGCCGCCGCGGCCTTCACTGACCGAAGAACACGCGCCGCACGAAGCGCGTCGCGTCCTCGCGCGAGGCCTGGAAGGCGGCCTCGTTGCGGCCGACGTGCGCGCCGCGCGTCATGCAGGCATTGATGAAGGCCGTGAGCTGGTCCGCCGGAATGACCTGGCCGGTGCGCTCGGAGGTCACCACCCAGGTCGGAATGTCGGTGCGGATGACGCCGCAGGCGTAGCCGCTGGTCGCATCGGCCCGGTAGCGCACCGGCAGCAGGCTGTCCCAGGCGTGATGCGCATCCGCGTAGCGATGCGTCTCCACCGGCGTGCCGAGCGCGGCGTACTCGGCGGCCAGGGCCTCGCAGGGCTCCGGATGCGTGTAGTCGTCGGCGGCCCCGACGAGGTTGAGCAGCGGCGCGCGCGTCAGGTTCGGCGAGGTGTAGATCTGCGAGCACCCGGCATAGGCCGCGATGTGCAGCGCGAAGGCCTGGCCGGTCTTCACGACGGCGCGAAGGAAGGGCAGCTCGGCCGTCTGCAGCGCCACGGTGCCGCCGCGCGAGAAGCCCATGATGCCGATGCGCCGGGCGTCGATGCGCGGGTCGGCCGACAGCAGACGCAGCGCCTGGAAGGCATCCATCACGTTGGCCGCAGCCGGCACGCTGGTCTGGTCCGCGGCGGTCGACGACACGCCGCGCGGCGCGAAGCTGTCGACGATGAAGGTCGCCACGCCGATGCCGTTGAAGGCCTTGACCCATTGCTGCAGCCCCGGCCCCACGCCATCGCTGCCGTGCGCGAGCACGATCGCGGGCACCGGTCCGGCGAAGCCCGCCGGCAGGCTGAGATCGCCCCACACCGTCGCCGGGACCCATTGCGCGCGGCGCTCGCGGGCGAGGTCGAAGAGCGACTTGGGCGTGAAGCTGTCGAAGGCGATGCGGGTGCTGTCGTCAGCGCGCGCGGCGGTGACGGACAGGCCGAGCACGCACACGGAGATCAGGACTCGGAACAGTCGATGCATGAAGGCTCTCGGGCAGTGAAGGAAAGCGGTGGAGCGCCTGACCGGCGCTCCTCATGAACGGGCCGCCACTTCCGCCACAAGTGGCGCGAGCGGCCGCCGGAGGTTAACCGCGAGCCGCCACGCGGCCGGCTCGACAGGTGTCCCGCCCATCAGGCACATTCGCGCCCTCGGCCATCCCCTCGGAACGCTTTCGATACAGACATCCGCCACCGAGGGCACCGACACTCTCGCCCCATGAACAAGCTGAACCGGTTCCTCCACGATTTCCTCCCCGCCTGGGCCGCCGAGTGGCTCGACATCCTGGTCCCGCTGATCGAGGTCGTCCTGATCGGCCTGGGCGCCTGGCTCGTGATGCGCGTCGCGCGCCACCTCACCCGCAAGCTGACCAGCACCTATGCGCTGCCCGTCACGGTCGCCACGGTCTTCCTGCGCTCCGTCGCGGTGCTGATCTACGGCGGCGCCGTGCTTTGGGCGCTGGAGCGGCTGGGCGTCTCCGGGGCCGTGCTGTGGACCGCCTTCACCGGCTTCGCCACCGTGGGCGCGGTCGCGTTCTTCGCCGCGTGGAGCGTGCTGTCCAACCTCTTCTGCGCGCTGCTGATCTACGTCACCCGCGCCTTCCGCATCGGCGACGTGGTCGAACTGCTGGAGTCGGGCGACAAGCCCGGTGTGAAGGGCCGCGTGATCGACATCAACCTGGTCTACACGACGCTGCTCGAAAGCGGCGACCCCGCCAGCGGCACCAGCCTGCAGCTGCCCAACAGCCTGTTCTTCCAGCGCGCGCTGCGGCGCTGGCACGGCGCGGCGGCCGACGGCGCGATCCTGCCCGCACAGCAGATCCGGACTTGAATGACTTTCGGGCGCCACGGCCGGCCTTGCATTAACGTCGGCCCCTTGCCCATTTCAAATCGGAATCCCGCATGAGCACCACGCGCTTTTATCCCATCGGGTCCCCCGGCGTACCCTGGGGAGAATCGGAACGCATCGCCTGGCGCGAGCGCCAGGTCCGCTCACGCAGTTATCAGGACGATGTGGTCCGCCGCGTCGAGGCACTCGACGGGCCCTTCGAAATCATCCGCTATGGCCAGTTGAACTACGGCAGCGACGAGTTTCCGCTGCTCGCGCTGAAAAGCCGGACCTGGCATGCGATGCGCCCCGTGGTCCTGGTGACCGGTGGCGTCCACGGGTATGAAACCAGCGGCGTACTGGGCGCTCTGCGTTTCGCCGAGGCCCATGCGGCCGATTATGCGAACGACGTCAATATCCTCGTCGTCCCCTGCGTCAGCCCCTGGGCCTACGAGCGCGTGTGCCGCTGGAATTACTTCGCGGTCGACCCCAACCGGAATTTCGGCGCCAGCCGCGACGCCGCCGAATCGTCGGCGCTGATCGAATTCCTGGCCCCCTACGCCGGGCAGTTCCTGCTGCACATCGACCTGCACGAGACCACCGATACCGACGCCACCGAATTCACACCCGCCAAGGCGGCCCGCGACGGCAAACCGCACGAACCCGAAACCGTGCCCGACGGTTTCTATCTGGTCGGCAACAGCGAAACTTCGCGGCTCGATTTCCAGGAATCGGTGATCCAGGCCGTCGAACGGGTGACCCATATCGCGCCGGCCGACGAGAACGGTCAGATCATCGGATTCCCGGTGATCGCCAAGGGTGTGATCGAGTTTCCGGTCCGCGAGGCGGGTTTGTGCGCCGGCGTCACGCGCGCAAGATTCTCGACCACCACCGAGGTCTATCCCGACAGCCCGCGCACCACGCCCGAGGCCTGCATCGAGGCCCAGGTGACCGCCGTGCGCGCGTCGCTGGATTTCGCGCTCGCGCACGCGCATTGAGCCGGGGCTCGCCCGCTCAGTTCAGCACCGACCTCCTGCGCGAATAGCCGAAGTACATCAGCAGCCCCAGCGCCACCCACACGCCGAAGGCGATCCAGGTGGTCGGCTGCAGGAAGGTCATCAGCGTGACGCAGAGCGCGATCGCCAGCAGCGGCACCACCGGCACCGCCGGGCAGCGGAACGCCCGCGGCAGGTCGGGCCGCGTGCGGCGCAGCACGATCACCGCCAGCGCGATCAGGCAGAACGCCGCCAGCGTGCCGATGTTGATCAGCTCGGCCAGCACGTTCAGCGGCACCAGCGCCGCGATCAGGCCGAACAGCCCGCCCACCAGCCAGGTCGCGAAGAACGGCGTGCCATGGCGCGGATGCAGCGCCGACAGGCGGCGCGGCAGCAGGCCGTCGCGCGACATCGCGAAGATGATCCGCGTCTGACCGTAGGTCATCACCAGGATCACCGTCGTCATGCCGACGATGGCACCCAGGTCGACGAAGCCGGCGAACCAGGTCTCGTTGGCGCGCTGCAGCGCCAGCGACACCGGGTGGTCGACGCCGACGAACTCGCGGAAGGGGACGATGCCGGTCATGATCAGCGACACCAGCACGTACAGCGCCGCGCAGACGGCCAGCGAGCCGATGATGCCGATCGGCAGGTCGCGGTCGGGGCGCTTGACCTCCTCGGCCGCCGACGACACCGCATCGAAGCCGATGAAGGCGAAGAACACCAGCGCCGCCGCGCTCAGCACGCCGCTGGCGCCGAAGGGCGCGAAGGGCTGCCAGTTCTCCGGTCTGACGTGACGCGCGCCGACCACGATGAACAGCAGCACGACGGCGATCTTGACGACCACCATGATGTTGTTCAACCGGCTGGACTCGCGCATGCCCAGCGACAGCATCGCCGTCAGCCCCAGCACGATGAGCAAGGCCGGCAGGTTGAACCAGGTCTGCGCCTGCGGCAGCGCTCCCGGCGCCGCGGTCAACGCGACCGGCAGCGAGACGCCGAATCCCGACAGCAGCGACTGGAAGTAGCCCGACCAGCCCACCGCCACGGCCGAGACCGCCAGGCCGTACTCCAACATCAGGTCCCAGCCGATGATCCAGGCGACCAGCTCGCCCAGCGTCGCATAGCTGTAGGTGTAAACGGAGCCGGCGACGGGATGGAGCTGGCGAACTCCGCGTAGCAGAGCGCCGCGAAGGCGCAGGCCAGCGCGGCGATGACGAAGGAGATGGTCAGCGCCGGCCCGGCGGTGAGCGCGCCGGTGCCGGTCAACACGAAAATGCCGGTGCCCACGATGGCGCCGATGCCGATCAGCACCAGGTCCAGCGGACCGAGCACCTTCTTCAGGCCGTGGCCGGGGGCGCGCGATTGCGCGAGCAGGTCGTCGAGGTTCTTGGTTCGGAAGAGGCTCAAGTCGATCTCCAGGGACTGCCGGGGAGGAGGCGCGAGGCCAGGACCTTGTCCGGATGAAAACCGTGCATTGGACCAGATCCCTCCGTTCGCGCCGCGACCGTGTCAGAGGCGCTGAGGTACCCTGTCCGGGACGGATCCTGGCTCCCCCGGGATCGACAAAATCAAGGGACACGCCGTGAAAACCATCGACGAAATGCTGAACCTGGACCTGATCACGATCGAGCAGCACCGGGAGATCGGCGCCTGGATCGAGCGCTCGCGCACCCCGGAACAGATCCTGGAGATGCCGAGCGATCTATGGCAGGCCGTGGAACGTGCGAGCGAGCAGATGGGCGTCGATGCCGACCTGCTGCGGCCGCCGTCACTGGACGCGGGCGGGCTGCTGCACGGCTGACGCCGCCCGGGCCCGCCTTTGGCTCACTCCGGCTCGATGCCGGCGGCCTTGATGATCTGCCCCCACTTGCGGGTTTCCGCCGCCTGGAAGGCGCGCAGCTCCTCCGGCGTGCTCGACCACACGTCCACGCCGGCGCCCTCGAAGAAGGCCTTGGCGGGCGCGCTGCGCAGCGCCGCGAGGAGCAGCTCGCGCAGCCGCTCGACCACCGGCGCGGGCGTCGCCGCCGGCACGTAGGCGGCAAACCAGTAGCTCATGTCATAGCCCTTGACGCCGGCCTCGTCGATCGTCGGCACCTCGGGCAGCAGCGGCGAGCGCCTGGTCATCGAGAAGCCCAGCGCCCTCACCTTGCCCGCCTTGATCTGCGGCAGGCCGGTGGCCGTATCGGTGATCATGAAATCGACCTGGCCGCCGATGAGATCGGTCAGCGCCGGCGGATTGCTCTTGTATGGGATGTGCAGCAGCTGCGTGTGCGAAAGCTGCTGGAACTGCTCCCCCGCCACGCGGCTCGAGGCGCTCCCGCTCCCGAAGCTGACCTTGCCCGGCTCGCGCCTGGCACGCGCGATCAGATCGGCCACGCTCTTGTACGGGCCATCCGCCTTGACCACCAGCACCTGCCCGCCCTTGCCCAGACCCGTCACCGGCGCGAAGTCCTTGACCGGGTCATACGAGAGCTTGCGGAACAAGTGCTGATTGGCCGACTGCGTCGTGTTGGTCGCGATCAGCACCGTGTACCCGTCCGGTGCCGCGCGCGCCGCCTGCTGCGCGGCGAGCATGCCGCTCGCCCCCGCCTTGTTGTCGACGACTACCACCTGCTTCGTCTGCTCCGAGATCGCCTGCCCCAGCGCCCGTGCCAACTGATCCGTCGCACTGCCCGCGGCGAATGGCACCAGGAACGTGACCGGCTTGCCCGGATAACCCGCCGCCCCCTGCGCGAACGCCGGCACGCCCATCGCCATCGCGGCAAGACCGGCCGCAGCCAGCACGGCCACGCGCCGCGTCATCATCGGCTTCAACATCATCAGGTCGCCTCCATCATGGGATCGTCAAAATTCCTCAGCCAGGGAAGCAACTCCCCCGGCACTTCCAAAGACATCGCCAGCACCACGAAGGACAAGGCCTTGCCGTGGCTGTCAAGATTCAACGCATCATTCACGCCACCATCGAGCACACCATCCAGCACGAAGTTCATCGCGTGCAGATGCGGCAGCAAATGACGCGTCACGCGCTGCGGACGGCGAGTTGAAAACCGCCGGGCTACCGCCTCCTCGGTCAACTGTTCGACCAGCAACGGGTACAAGGCCGCGGACCAGGCAATCACGCTGATGTTGGAACGGTCACCCTTGTCACCCGTCCTGCCGTGAGCGGCGTGGCGCAGCGGCACGCTGCGGGAGCGGTGGGCGGGTGAGGCCGCTTTCGTGCGGTCGGACAAGCGCGGGCTCTCCACGGGGCATGGGGGATCCCTCCTGGACCCCCAAGCCCCATTCCGGCCCCACCGAAGCTCGCTGACTTCACGTTGCTCGATGCGCTCGCCGGGCGCGTGGGGGAACGTCACGGCGTGTGGAGCAAGCTCGCGCGGGAACAGCGTCGACCGCAGGCCCAGCCGCAACCTCACGTTCGTTCTCACGCCGCCACCGCCCGCGGGACCACAGGTGTACAGCGCCGTGACCTCGCGCGTCAGACGGTCCGCACCCGCACGAGTCGGATGATTCGCAGCGACACGCAAGCGCACGTCGCACCCGTCACCCACCGGATACGCCGCCAACGCCCGCCCCGCGTCATCTCCCAGCACACTCGTCACACCGATCAGATCGACACGCAGCGGGCCCTGCCACCCGCCCGCATCGAGCCGCTCCCGCAGCACCTCGGCCGCAAGCCGCGCGCGCGCCTCCGCGCCCGGTCCCGCATAAGAGATTTCACCCTCCGCCAGCCAGCCATTGGCGAAGAACACATTCGCCTTCAGCGCGCGCGGCCGCGGATGACCGCGCACGCCGCTCAGCCTCACCGCCTCCGCGCCGACACACTCGACACGCGCGTCGCCGATGTCCGCGATGACGTCCGGCGTCAGATAGGCCGCGGGATCGTGCAGCTCATACAGGAGCTGCTCCTTGACGGTGTGCTCGTCGAGACAACCTCCCGTCCCATCGGCCTTGAACACCGTGCAGGCACCATCGGGCTCGATGCGCGCAATCGGGAAACCGACCCGCGCAAGACCCGGCACGTCCTTGAATCCCGGATCGGCGTAGTAGCCGCCGCAGACCTGCGCGCCGCATTCCAGCAGATGACCCGCCATCGTCGCGCCCGCGATCCGATCCCAGTCGTCCAGCGCCCAGCCGAAATGCGCCAGCGCCGGCCCGACCGTCAGTGAAGGATCGGCCACGCGCCCCGTGACGACGACATCGGCGCCACGCTGCAGCGCTTCGGCGATGCCCTCGGCTCCGAGGTAGACGTTCGCGCACGCGATGTCATCGTCGGCGAGCGGATCCCCGTCGCGAGCCAGCGCCTGCGCGAGCCACGCGCGCTGCTCCGGCGAAGTCAGCGCGTCGCCGCCGACGACCGCCACGGCAGGCTCGCCCAGACCGAGCTCCGCGGCCAGCGCCCGCACGCGGCGCGCGGCGGCAGGCGGATTCGCCGCGCCGAAGTTGCCCACGATGGGAATGCGATGCCGCAGGCAGTCCGCCAGGATGGGCCGGAGCATGTCGTCGAGCAGCGGTTCATAGCCGGCCTCGGGGTCGCGCTGACGCGCCAGTTGCGCGAGCGCGAGCGTGCGCTCGGCCAGGGTCTCGAAGATCAGCACCGCCGGACCGCCGAGCCGGATCAGCGTGTCGACGACAGGCCTTGCGGCATCGGTGCGGTCGCCCGAGAAACCCGCCGCGCATCCCACCAGCAGCGGCCCCGGCGCGCGGGAGAGCGCTTCGGCGGAGGTCTTGGCGCGGCTCTGCGGGTCAGCATCGGTGGAGGTGTCCATCCCGGCGACTCTAGAGGCTTCACGCGCCGGCGACGTTTCGGTTCTCCCTAGGCGTGGGTGCGCGGTTCTGCACTCGGGTTGACCGGTTCAGATCGAAAAGTTATACTTATTCATTAAATATCGATCAAATTCATCTTTTGATCGCCCTGGCGCTACTCGCGGAGCACAGCCCTCCCGTCGCGGCGCAGGTTCGCCGCCGGGTCCGTCCCGGTATCTCCGGCCGGTCTTCCGGCCCCACTGCCACGCCAGGCTCGACCGGGCGGCGCCCCTCGACCAGGCCCGCCGTCCGCGACACGAGTCCCCAGCGGGCACTGGCCTCGCCTTTGCTTTCCGCCGTGCCCGCTGGCAGCCCGAGAGGCCCGCCGGGGCCGCCGCGTGCCCATCCGGCCTCCTCTCCACTGATGGCGTGACCGCCGCCGTGCCCGCGCGTTCGCGCGACCGCGTCCCACGGACGCGTTCCGGCCGGCGCCCCGTCCCTCTCGTCCCTCTTTGCAGGAAAGGAGTCATGCCGCATGGCCAAGGCAATCCACATCGATCACGTGTTCAAGGTCTTCGGCGACCGTCCCCAGCAGGCGCTGGCGCTGGTGCGCGAAGGCCTGGACAAGCAGGAGATCCTCGCCCGCACGGGCCAGTCGATCGGCGTGTTCGACGCGAGCTTCGACATCCACGCCGGCGAGATCTTCGTGGTGATGGGCCTGTCGGGCTCGGGCAAGTCGACGCTGGTGCGGCTGCTCAATCGCCTGATCGAACCGACCGCCGGCCGCATCGTGATCGATGGCGACGACATCAACGCCTATGCCGATGGCCAGTTGCGCGCGCTGCGGCGCAAGGACTTCGGGATGGTGTTCCAGTCGTTCGCGCTGATGCCGCACATGACCGTGCGGGACAACGTCGCGTTCGGTCTGGAACTGGCCGGGACGGGCCGCCGCGCGCGGCTCGCGCAGGCCGCGCGGGCCCTTGAGCAGGTGGGTCTGGCCGGCTGGGGCGAGAAGTATCCGGACGAGCTGTCCGGCGGGATGCAGCAGCGCGTCGGGCTGGCGCGGGCGCTGGCGTCGGATCCGTCGATCCTGCTGATGGACGAGGCGTTCTCGGCGCTCGATCCGATCATCCGGTCGGAGATGCAGGCCGAGCTGCTGCGGCTGCAGCAGGTGCGGCGCCGCACGATCGTGTTCATCTCGCACGACCTGGACGAGGCGATGCGCATCGGCGACCGCATCGCGCTCATGAAGGACGGCCACGTGGTGCAGGTGGGCACGCCTGAAGAGATCCAGCGCGCCCCCGCCGACGACTTCGTCCGCAGCTTCCTCAACGCCGGCCGGCGCGCGGAAGACGCCACGCCTCCCACGTCCGCCACGTCCGCCACGTCCGCCGCGCGCGCGACGCTCCCGCATTGAAGGTCTCCCCGATGAACGACACGATCCTCCAACCGGTCGAGCTCGCCTCGTCCGAGGCCGCGCGCGCGGCGATGCAATTCACGCCGCCGATGCCGGCGCCCTCCCCCGATCCCTGGGAAGCGATGGCCACCGCACCCGATCCCTCGGCCGCGAGCGCGTGGCTCGACACGCCCGCGCATGCGGCCGGTCAGGCGGCCGCCCATGCCGCGAATCACGCGGACGCCGCCAGCGGTTTCCACCTGCAGCAACTGTGGGACGGTTCCCTGCCCATCGCGGCGTGGATCAACCAGGGCCTGGGCTGGGCGGTCGAGCAGGCGCGTCCCTTCTTCCAGTCGGTGCGGCTGCCCATCGATGCGACGCTGCATTCGGTGCAATCGATGCTGACGGGCCTGCCGGCCCTGCCGGCGATCGGGGTGCTGGGGCTGCTGGCCTGGCAGTTCGCCGGCGCGCGCATTGCCGCCGGCACGGCGCTGGCGCTGCTGATCGTGGCGATGCTGGGCATCTGGCCCGAGGCGATGGTGACGCTGTCGCTGGTGCTGACCTCCCTGGTGTTCTGCGTGCTGATCGGCCTGCCGCTGGGCGTGCTGCTGGCCAGCAGCGACCGCGCGCAACGCTGGATGCGGCCGGTGCTGGACGCGATGCAGACGACGCCCGCCTTCGTCTACCTGGTGCCGGTGGTGATGCTGTTCGGGATCGGCGACGTGCCGGGCGTGATCGTGACGACCGTGTTCGCGATCGCGCCATTGGCGCGCCTGACCAGCCTGGGCCTGCGACAGGTGCGCCCCGACCTGATCGAGGCGGCGCGCGCCTACGGCGCCTCGCCCTGGCAGATGCTGATGAAGGTCCGCCTGCCGCTGGCGATGCCGTCGATCCTGGCGGGCATCAACCAGGCGCTGATGCTGTCGCTGTCGATGGTGGTGATCGCGTCGATGATCGCGGTCGGCGGTCTGGGCCAGATGGTGCTGCGCGGCATCGGCCGCCTGGACATGGGCCTGGCGACGATCGGCGGGGTCGGCATCGTGCTGCTGGCCATCACGCTGGATCGCCTGACGCAGGCCGTGGCGCGGCCGCGCCGCGGTCAGGCGCGCTGGTGGCGCACCGGCCCGGCCGGCCTGCTGCTGCGGCCGCTGCGCCCGCTCGCGGCGATCGGACTGCGCGGCGCGACGGCATTGCTGGTGGTGCTCGGCCTCGCCCCTCAAGCGCACGCGGCGGAGCCCGAGGCCGCCCTGCCCGGCCAGGGCGTGACGGTGCAGCCGCTCAAGAGTTCGCTCGCCGAGGAGGCCTTCCAGACCCTGCTCGTCTCGCGCGCGCTGGAGCGGCTCGGCTACACGGTGCGGCCGATGAAGGACCTGGAGCCGGCGACCGAGCATCTGGCGATCGCCAATGGCGATGCGACCTTCATGGCCAACCACTGGCGGCAGTTGCATGAGGACTTCTATCGCAACAGCGGCGGCGACGCGAAGCTGGTGCGCGCCGGCGCGTACGCCGAGGGCGCGGTGCAGGGTTATCTGATCGACCGCAAGACGGCCGAGCAGTACGGCATCACGCGCCTGGACCAGCTGAAGGACCCGGCGCTGGCGAAGCTGTTCGACGCCGATGGCGACGGCAAGGCCGACCTGACGGGCTGCAATCCGGGCTGGGGCTGCGAGCTCGCGATCGAGCGCCACCTCGAGGCCTATGGCCTGCGCGGCCAGGTGACGCACCGCCAGGGCAGCTATGCGGCGCTGATGGCGGACACGATCGCGCGCTTCAAGGCAGGCAAGCCGGTGCTGTACTACACCTGGACGCCGTACTGGGTGAGCGCGGTGCTGCGCCCGGGCCGTGACGTGGTGTGGCTGCAGGTGCCGTTCTCGGCCTCGGTCGACGGCGGCGAGACGCGGCTGGCCAACGGCCGCAACTACGGGTTCGAAGCCGACCAGGAGCAGATCGTGGCCAACCGCGCGTTCGTCGAGAGCCACCCGGCCGCGGGCCGGCTGTTCGCGGCGATGAAGCTGCCGATCGCCGACATCAACGCGCAGAACCTGCGGATGAGCGAAGGCGCCGATTCGGCGCAGGACATCGAGCGCCATGTCGATGGCTGGATCCGCGCCCATCAGGCGACCTTCGATGGCTGGATCGAGGCCGCGAAGGACACGCCGCACTGAGGCCTCCCCGCTCGGCGAGGAGCAGCTTCATGCACCCTTCCCGTCCTGGCCGTCCTCCTCATCCTCTCCAGCCTCCTCATCCTCCTCATCGCGCCGGTGCGCCAGCCGGTAGAGCACCGGCAACACCAGCAGCGTCAGCGCGGTCGACGACAGGATGCCGCCGATGACCACGGTCGCCAGCGGCCGCTGCACCTCGGCGCCCGTGCCCGTGGCCAGCGCCATCGGCACGAAGCCCAGCGACGCCACCAGCGCCGTCATCAGCACCGGCCGCAACCGCGTCAGCGCGCCCTCGTGGATCGCCGCGTCCAGGCGCCGGCCCGCTTCGCGCAGGTTGCGGATGAAGGCGATCATCACCAGCCCGTTGAGCACCGCCACGCCCGACAGCGCGATGAAGCCCACCGCCGCCGAGATCGACAGCGGAATGTCCCGCAGCCACAGCGCCACGATGCCGCCGGTCAGCGCGAACGGGATGCCGGTGAAGACGATCGCGCCGTCCCGGAGGTTGCCGAACATCGCGAACAGCAGCACGAAGACCAGCAGCAGCGACACCGGCACCACCAGCTTCAGCCGCTCGGTGGCGGACTGCAGGTTCTCGAACTGCCCGCCCCAGGCCATCCAGTAGCCGGTCGGGAGCTGCGCCTGCTGAGCCACCTGCCGCTGCGCCTCGGCGACGAAGCTGCCGATGTCGCGCCCGCGCACGTTGGCGCTGACGACGACGCGCCGCTTGCCGTCCTCGCGGCTGACCTGGTTCGGCCCCGGCGCGGTGCCCAGATCGGCAACTTCGCTGAGCGGGATGAAGCGGCGCGCGCCGTCGGCGCCCATCGGCAGCGGGATCGGCAGGCGCTTGATCGCCTCGAGGTCCGCGCGCTGCGCCTCGGGCAGGCGCACGAGGATGTCGAAGCGGCGGTCGCCCTCGAACATCGTGCCGGCCTCGCGGCCGCCGATCGCGGTGGCGAGTGTTTCCTGGACATCCTGCACGTTGAGGCCGTAACGCGCCGTGCGCTCGCGGTCCACCACGACGCTGAGCATCGGCAGGCCGGTGGTCTGCTCGACGTTGACCTCCGAGGCGCCCGCGATGCCTTGCAGCAGCGCCGCGATGCGCTTGGCCGAGGCCTCCAGCACCGCCATGTCGTCGCCGAAGACCTTGACCGCCACGTCCGATCGCACGCCCGAGATCAGCTCGTTGAAGCGCAACTGGATCGGCTGCGAGAACTCGTAGTTCTGGCCCGGCAGCGTCGCGACCTCCGCCTGCACCGCCGCCAGCAGCTCGTCGCGCGTGCGGCGCGGCTCGGGCCATTGGTCACGCGGCTTGAGCATCACGTAGCCATCGGAGATGTTGGGCGGCATCGGGTCGGCCGCGATCTCGGCCGTGCCGGTGCGCGCGAAGACGCGCTCGATCTCGGGAAACTTCTGCTTCAGCCGCGTCTCGAGCTGCTGCTGCATCGCCACCGATTGCGACAGGCTGGTGCCCGGGATGCGCAGCGCCTGGATCGCGAAATCGCCCTCGTTGAGACTGGGGATGAACTCGCTGCCCATGCGCGTGGCCAGCAGGCCCGAGAGCACGACGGTGACCGCCGCGAAGGTCAGCACCACCGGCTTGGCGCCCATGACGCGATGGAGCATCGGCTCGTAGATGCGGCGCGCCCAGCCCATCAGGCGGTTCTCCTTCTCGGCCACGCGATCGCCGATGAACAGCGCCACCGCGGCCGGCACGAAGGTGATCGACAGGAGCATCGCCCCGATCAGCGCGATCACCACGGTGAAGGCCATCGGGTGGAACATCTTCCCCTCGACGCCGGCCAGCGCAAAGATCGGCAGGTACACGATCATGATGATCAGTTGCCCGAACAGCAGCGGCCGCCGCGCCTCCTGCGATGCGAGGAAGACCTCGTGCAAGCGCTCCGCACGCGTCAGCGGGCGGCCCTTGTGGGCCTGGGCATGGGCCAGGCGGCGCACGCAGTTCTCGACGATGACGACCGCGCCGTCGATGATGATCCCGAAGTCCAGCGCCCCCAGGCTCATCAGGTTGGCGCTGACCCTCTGCTGGACCATGCCGGTGAAGGTGAACAGCATGGACAGCGGAATGACCATCGCCGTCAGGATCGCCGCGCGGATGTTGCCCAGGAACAGGAACAGGATCGCGATCACCAGCACCGCGCCTTCGACCAGGTTCTTCCTGACCGTCGCGATGGCCTTGTCGACCAGCGCCGTGCGGTCGTAGACGGTGACCGCGTGCACGCCCTTGGGCAGATTGGCGTTGATCTGCGCCATCCGCTGGGCCACCGCCTGCGAGACGGCGCGGCTGTTCTCGCCGATCAGCATGAAGACCGTGCCCAGCACGACCTCGCGGCCGTTGTCGGTGGCCGCGCCGGTGCGCAGCTCGCGGCCGATCTCGACCGAGGCCACGTCGCGCACCCGCACCGGAACGCCGGCCTCGTTGCGCAGCACGATGTTGCCGATGTCGGCCATCGTGCTCACCTGTCCCGGCGCGCGGATCAGCACCTGCTCGCCGCGCCGCTCGATGTAGCCGGCGCCGACATTGGCGTTGTTGCGATCCAGCGCCGCGACGACATCGCCCAGCGACAGCCCGTACGAGGACAGCTTCCCCGGGTCTGGCGCGATGTGGTACTCCTTGGCGTAGCCGCCGATCGAGTTGATCTCGGTCACGCCGGCGACGGTGCGCAGCTGCGGCTTGATGACCCAGTCCTGGATCTCGCGCAGGTCGGTCGGCGTGTAGGGCTGGCCATCGGGCTTCTTCGCGCCGGGCTCGCTCTCGACGGTCCACAGGTAGATCTCGCCCAGTCCGGTCGAGATCGGCCCGATGTGCGGCGTGACGCCGCCGGGCAGCTCGCCGCGCGCGGCCTGGATGCGCTCGTTGACCAACTGGCGCGCGAAGTACAGGTCGGTCCCGTCCTTGAAGATGACGGTCACCTGCGACAGCCCGTAGCGCGACAGCGAGCGCGTCTGCTGCAGTCCCGGCAGGCCCGCCATCGCCGTCTCGATCGGATAGGTGACGCGCTGCTCAGTCTCCAGCGGCGAGTAGCCCGGCGCGCCGGTGTTGATCTGCACCTGCACGTTGGTGATGTCGGGCACCGCGTCGATGGGCAGCTTCTGGTAGTTGTACAGGCCCAGCCCCGCCATCCCGAGCACGGCGAGCAGTACCAGCCATCGGTGCTCGATGGCGAAGCGGATGATGCGTTCGAACATGGTCGGCCGCCCTTCAGTGCGAGTGGGACGCGGTGGCCTTGCCGGCCTGCGCCTTCACCACGAAGCTGCCCGCCGCCACGTAGGGCGTGCCCGCGCGCAGCCCCTCGAGGATCTCGACCCGCGTGCCATCGCCGCGGCCCGTGCGCACCGGCTGCGCGACGAAGCCCTCTGCGGTCTTGACGAACACGACCGGCTTGTCCGCCATCGTCTGCACCGCGTCGGCGGCGACGGTGACCGGCGCGGCGACCGCATCGCCGCGCACCTCGACGTTGACGAAGAGGCCGGGACGCCAGGCGCTCTTCGGGTTGTCGAGCGTGACGCGCGCCTGGGCCGTGCGGGTCTGCTCGCCGATGAGCGCGCCGACGTAGGCCACCTTGCCGGTGGCGGACTGCTCGAAGGCGGTGGCGCGGATCGTGACGCCGTCGCCGACGCGGACCTGCGCCAGGTCCTTGGCCGGCACGCTGATCTGCGCCCACACGCTGCGCAGGTCGGAGACGGTGAACACGGCGGTGTCCTCGCGCACCTGCTCGCCCAACGCGATGTGCTTCTCGACGATGGTGCCGTCGAAGGGCGCGCGCAGTTCGAAGCGGTTGAGCGCGCCGCTGTCCAGCGCCGCGCCCACCGCCTGCAGCTTCTGCCGCGCGTTGGCCACGGCGATCTCCGCTTCGCGCAGCGCCTGCTCGGCCACCTGCACGTCCTGCTGGGGCGAGATCTTTTCCTCGAAGAGCCGCCGCTCGCGCTCATGGGTCGTGCGCGCGAGCTGCAGCCGCTTCTGCGCCGCCTGGAGCTCCGCGCGCTGGTCCGACACCGCAGGGCTGCTGATCACGGCCAGCACCTCGCCCTTGCGCACCGCCTGGCCCAGCGCCACCGGCACCGCCTCGACCACACCGGTCACCCGCGGCACGACGTGGGCGGTGCGGTCCTCGTTGAACCTGATCTCGCCAGGCAGCTGGAAGCTGGCTTGCAGCGCCGCGCTCGCGGCCGGCTCGACAGCAATGCCGGCGGATTTGATCTGCGCGTCGGTGAGGCGGATGACGCCTTCATCGTCCTCGTGCGCCGCCTCGGCGCCGCCGGCCTTCTTCTTGCCGTCCTCGTGATGCTCGTCGTCCGAATGGCCCTCAGCCTCTTCGTGGCCATGGCCGTGGCCCTCCTCCGCGTGCGTCTCGCCGCCGGAGCGGCCCGCGCTGAGGATGCCGATGCCGGCGGCCGTGCCGAGCAGGAGGATCGCCGCGATCGCGATGGCCTGCTTCCTGCGCGCGCCACGGCGCGTGTCGTCATTGAAGTCGTGTGGGGTCGTCATGGGAATCTGGTCGGAATGGGGTCGATCGATCGGTCGTCCGACCGATCACGGGGCGTCGGCGGCACCGAGCCGCCGGTCGATGTCGGCGCAGAGCCGGTGCGCCTGCGAGAGCGCCGCGAAGTACTGCCCGCGCGCCTGCAGCCAGGTGCGCTGCGCGTCGAGCACGTCCAGGAAGCCGAACTTGCCCAGTTCGAAGCCGCGCCGCGCCGCCTCATGGGCCGCCTGGGCGCCAGGCAGCACGTCGCGGCGCAGGACCTCGATCTCCTCGGCGCGCGCGCGGAGCTGATCGGCGGCCTGCAGCACCTCGGCGCGCAGCTGTTGCTCCTGCGCCTGGGCGAGCGCCTGCGCGGCATCGCGCTTGCGCAGCGCCTCGAACTGCGCGCCCTGGTTGCGATCGAACAGCGGGATCGGGATCGAGACGCTGATCAAGGGCTGCGTGCGGCCGAGCTCCGCCGCCCGCTTGCCGCCCACGCCGACGGTCACGTCCGGCGCGGCGCGGGCGCGTTCCAGCTCGAACGCCGCATCGGCGCGTTGCACCGCCATGCGCGCGCGGCGCAGCAGCGGGGACTGCTCGATGCGCTCGTCCAGCGCGGGCCCCTCCAGCAAAGCGGGCAAGGCATCGGCGCTGCCGTCGACGCGGACGATGGCGCCAGGCGCCTCGCCCATCACCACGCCCAGCGCGCGCAGCGCCGAGGCGAGGTCGGCCTGCGCCTGGCGAAGCTCGATGCGCGCGGAGGACTCGGCGACGCGGGCGCGTGTCTCCTCGATCGGCGACACCTTGCCCGCCGTGACCCGGCGCGACACGGCCTGCGCGCCGCTCGCGGCGATCTCCAGCGATGCCTGCGCGACCTGGACCCGCTCCTGCGCGATCAAGCTGTCGAAGAAGGTCTGGATGGCGCTCGCGCGCACCTCGGCGCGCCGGGCCTCGAGTTCCAGCGCCGCCACGTCGCGGTCGCGCCGCGCCAGTTCGACGCGCGCGGCGCGCTTGCCGCCGAGCTCGATCGTCTGGCTCAGCATCAGCGACGTGCTGCGCGTCTCGCGCCGGGTGTCCTCGACGTCCAGGCTCAGCGAAGGATTGGGGATCAGGCCCGCCTGACGGATGGCCCCGTCGCTGGCCGCGAGTTCATGGCCGCCAGCCCGCAGCAGCGGGTTTTGCCGCAAGGCGGTCTGCACCGCCGCCTCCAGCGTGAGGCCGGGTCCGGCCCCGGCGGAGAAGGCGGAGCACGTGGGAAGGGAAGTCAGTGCCGCGCATGCCAGCGGCACAAGGAATCTGCGCATCGAATACTCCAGGGTTGTGGGAACAACACGGGGATTCGACGAAGGCAGCGCGGCCGGAGCCGCTCAATGGGAGATCAGGAAAAGGAAGAGACGTCCGCTGCGATCGCCGAATCAGGCGATGCGCCAGTTGGGGCGTTCGGGGTGGTCCGGCGCCCGCGAGGAGAACGCCTGTTCGGCCAGGCCGCTCAGCACCTGCGCGCCGGGCCGCGGCAGCGGCACGCCCTCCATGGCCAGAGACTTGGCGGCGCTGAAGTGGCAGGCGCCGCAGTCGTTGTCGACGGTCAGCTTGCCGCCGGCCGTCTTGGCCGGGTCGCCGGCGGCCTGCTGAGAGGCCTCGACGCCGCCATGCGCGTGCTCGTGGTGCCCGACATGGCGGGCATGGCCGGTGCGATCGTGCTGGCAATAGGCCGCCGCCGCGGCCCAGGAGAACTGGAGCGGCAGCAGGACCAGCAGGAGGATCGTGAGCCAGCGGCGCATAAGGCGCGCAGTGTAGCGCCGCGCCGCGCGCGAACGTTCAGAAGTGGACGACCGAGCGGATCGACTTTCCCTCGTGCATCAGGTCGAAGGCCTCGTTGATGCCGGTCAGCGGCATCGTGTGGGTCACGAAGGGGGCGAGCTGGATGTCGCCGCGCATCGCTTCCTCGACCATGCCGGGCAGCTGCGAGCGGCCCTTGACGCCGCCGAAGGCCGTGCCCTTCCACGTGCGGCCCGTGACCAGCTGGAACGGCCGCGTCGAGATCTCCTGCCCCGCGCCGGCCACGCCGATGATCACGGACTGGCCCCAGCCGCGATGCGCGCACTCCAGCGCCGCGCGCATCACGTTGACGTTGCCGATGCACTCGAACGAATGGTCGACGCCCCAGCCCGTCATCTCGACGATGACCTGCTGGATGGGCTTGTCGTGGTCCTTCGGATTGACGCAGTCGGTCGCGCCGAAGACCTTGGCCAGGTCGAACTTGGACGGGTTGGTGTCGATGGCGATGATGCGGCCGGCCTGCGCCAGCTTCGCGCCCTGGATCACCGCCAGGCCGATGCCGCCCAGGCCGAAGACCGCGACCGTGTCGCCGGGCTGCACCTTGGCGGTGTTCTTCACCGCGCCCAGGCCGGTGGTGACGCCGCAGCCCAGCAGGCAGACCTGCTCGGGATTCGCGTCCGGATTGATCTTGGCAAGCGAGACCTCGGCCACCACGGTGTACTCGCTGAAGGTCGAGCAGCCCATGTAGTGGTAGACCGGCTGGCCGTTGTAGCTGAAGCGCGTGCTGCCGTCGGGCATCACGCCCTTGCCCTGCGTCGCGCGCACGGCCACGCACAGGTTGGTCTTGCCGGACTTGCAGAACAGGCACTCGCCGCACTCGGCGGTGTAGAGCGGGATCACATGGTCGCCGGGCTTGACGCTGGTGACGCCCTCGCCCACCTCGACGACGATGCCCGCGCCCTCATGGCCCAGCACCACGGGGAACAGGCCTTCCGGATCGTCGCCGCTGAGCGTGAACGCATCGGTGTGGCACACGCCGGTGTGGGTGATCTTCACCAGCACCTCGCCCTTGCGCGGCGGCGCGACATCGATCTCGACGACTTGCAGGGGCTGGCCCGCGGCGAAGGCAACGGCGGCTCGGGATTTCATGATGGGGCTCCGGAGGAAGGCGTCAGGGGGCGCGAGTCTATACCCGCGGCGCGCCTTCATCCACGCCGGCCCGCCGGCTCAGCCGCCGGCCCAGCGCTCCAGCCAGCCGACGATGCGCCGCACCGCGTCGATCCGGTGCGAGGGCCGCCCCTGTGCCATCAGGTGGTGGGAGCCGCCGGGATACAGCACCAGCTCCGAAGCCGTGCCGGCGCGCTGCAGCTTGATCAGCAGCTCCTCGGACTGGCCCATCGGACAGCGCTGGTCGCTCTTGCCCTGGATCAGCAGCGCGGGGGTGGTCGCGTCGTCGACATGGTCGACCGGCGAGAGCCGCTTCATTGCCCCGCGGTTGTCCTGCGGCCGGCTCTGCAGCGCGAACGGATCCGCGTAATAACCGCTGTCGGACGTGCCGTAATGCGATTCGAGGTTGGCCACCGGCGCGCTGATGACCGCCGCGCGGAAGCGCCGCGTGTGCCCGATGGCCCAGGCGGCCATGTAGCCGCCATAGGACGAGCCGGAGATCGCCAGCCGCTCGCCCGCCAATCCCTCGCGTTGCAGCGCGTCGATGGCGGCCTCGTGCTGAGGGAAATCCAGCTCGCCCCAGCGGCCGCGCAGCCGCTCGCTGAAGGCGCGGCCATAGCTGCTCGATCCCACCGCGTCCAGCGCGAGCACCGCCCAGCCGCGGCTCACCAGCACCTGCCAGTGAGGCGTGCTCGAGTACTGCATCGCGACATAGCTGGCCGGACCGCCATGCACGTCGACCAGCAGCGGCATCGCTTGCCGCTCGCCTGACGGCAGGAAGAGCCAGCCCGACACGGCTTCCTCGCCGCCTTCCCCGTCGGGCAGCTGAAAGGTCCGGCGTTCGACGCGGGGCGCGCGGCGTTCGTCCCACCAGGCGTTGAACGAGGTCAAGGTTTCCGGTGCCTGGCAGCCGCGGCCCGGCGCGTCGGCATCGGTCCATGCCGCGGCATGCAACTCCAGCGGATGGTCCACGCCTTCCTCGGTGTAGACGACGCGGTCGCGGCCCGCCGCCATCAGCGCGACCTGTCCCGCCGCCGGCTCGATGGCCACGGCGACCTCGCCGTTCGCGGCGTCGATCGTGGCGATCCGCTGCAGGCCGCGCCACGCCTGCACGAAGGCCAGGCGCCGGCTGTCGTCCACCCACTGGAGCACGCCGGGCAGCGCCTCGATGTCATCGTCGCCGAGCGCGCGGATCGCTCGCGTCCAGGTGTCGCACACCCAGAGCCGCATGATGGGGTCGCCACCGTCGCGCGCGCCCATGAAGGCGATGCTGCGCCCATCCGGCGACCAGCACGGCATCGTGGCGGTGGATACCCCGTCGCTGTACTTCACCGGCTTGCCGGCCGCGCCGCCCGCGTCGATGTCGACCTCCACGGTCCACAGGTCGCTGCAGTGCACTTCGCGCGGGTCCTCGCGGGTGCGGCCGAACGCTAGTTGGCGGCCGTCCGGCGACCAGCAGAAATGATCCGAATCGAAATCGCCCGAGGTCAGCACGCGGCCGTCGCCGCTGCTGGCGTCGACCAGCACCAGGTGCAGCCGCGACGACAGCACATAGCCCTGGCCATCGGACTTGTAAGGCAGACGCCAGACCGGCTCCGGGGCCTGCTTGTCGCGCGGTGGCCGCGCGAGATCGAGTTCATGCGCGCCGTCCTCGTGGCGATCGGGATCGACATTGATCGCGCACAGCGCCGCGAGATGGCGTCCGCCGGGATGCCAGGCCAGATCGACGACGGCGCAGCCGAAGCGGGTCAGCGGCGAGGCCTCGCCGCCATCGGCCGGCAGCAGGTGGATCTGCGGCGCATCGCCGCCGCGATCGCTGATGAAGGCGATGCGGGTGCCGTCGGGCGACCAGCGCGGCGAGCGGTCCAATCCCGGCACGCGGGTCAGCCGCACGGCGGGGCCGCCCCGGGCCGGCACGCGCCACAGCTGCGACAGATAGCGGTCGCCATCGCGGTCGACCGACTTGAGCGCGCACACGACCTGCTCGCCATCGGGCGACAGATGCAGATCGGTGATGCGTTGCTCGAGGAAAAGGTCTTCCGGCGCGAAGTCACGCAGCGTCTCCTGGGACGCCGGTTCATCCTTGGCCGAATCAGTCATTGGGGGCTCCTGACGGAGGACACAAAAAAAAGGGCCCCGGCGAACCGGGGCCCGGCGCTGGGCTCAACGTTCGTCGCGCTGCGAGCCGCCGTCCTCACGTTGACGGCTGCTGTCCTGGTCCTGGCGCGAGGCTTCCTCGCGCTGACCCTGGCCTTGGCCTTGCTGGCGCTGGTTCTCCTGGCCTTGCTGCGACTGCTGGCGCTGGTTGTCCTGGCGCTGCGAGCCGCCTTGCTGTCCGCCCTGCTGACCGCCTTGCTGGCGCTGGCTGTCCTGCCCTTGCTGGCCCTGCTGGCCCTGCTGGCCTTGCTGACCTTGCTGGCCCTGCTGACGCTGGTTGTCCTGGCCTTGCGTGTTCTGCGCATTGGATTGCTGAGTCATGACGGTCTCCACTGGTAGGCATCGGCAAGACGCCGACGAAAGTCATCTGGCAACGCCTATACCAGGGCACCGATCATGGACTTGGGGTCAGGCCTTGACCGCCGCAGAAGCGCTTGTCATGCGGGTTGCGGCGGATTGCCCCTGCTCGCTGCTTTGGAATGGGCCTTGCTGGATGGCGCTTGTCGCTCATCGCGATCCGGCTCCGTGGAGCCGGCCTTTCATTCCCATCACGCCCCGCCACCCGCAAGGAGATCCGTCCATGTTCGCCCACAACAAACGACTGCAGTACACCGTCCGCGTCCGCGAATGCAACCCGGCCCTGGCCAACCTGATGCTCGAACAGTTCGGCGGCCCGCAAGGCGAGCTCGCCGCGGCCTGCCGCTACTTCACGCAGGCGCTCGGCGAGGACGACGCCGGCCGCAAGGACATGCTGCTGGACATCGCCACCGAGGAGCTCAGCCACCTGGAGGTCATCGGCACCATCGTCGCCATGCTGAACAAGGGCGCGAAGGGCCAGCTCGCCGAGGCGACGGAGGCCGAGGCCGAACTGTTCCGCTCGCTGCAGGGCGCCGGCAACGACTCGCACGTGACGCAGGTGCTGTACGGCGGCGGTCCGGCGCTGACGAACTCGGGCGGCCAGCTCTGGAACGCCGGCTACATCGACAGCATCGGCGAGCCGACGGCCGACCTGCGCTCCAACATCGCGGCCGAGGCGCGCGCCAAGATCGTCTATGAGCGCCTGATCGCCGTCACCGATGATCCCGGCGTGAAGGAGGCGCTGGGCTTCCTGATGACGCGCGAGATCGCGCATCAGAAGTCCTTCGAGAAGGCGCTGTACGCGATCAGCCCGAACTTCCCGCCGGGCAAGCTGCCGGGCAAGCCCGAGTTCGCCAGCGTCTACTTCAACATGTCGCAGGGCGAAGGCGACCTGCGCGGCCCGTGGAACGACGAGAAGCAGTTCGCGTACGTGTCCGACCGCGAGCAGCAGGCCGCGGTCGACGGCGGCGACGGACAGGCGACGATGGCGCTCTCGCCGGACGAGGAGCGCGACTACGAAGCGATGCGCACGCGCACCGCGTCCGATCCGATGAGCGAGCCGGTCACCGGCGTGGAGCTGGGCAGCGGCGCGACGCCGGTGGATGCGGCCAACGCGGCGATGGACAAGCCGGTCTGACGATCCGGGGACCTCATGACATCGCCACGAAGCGCTTCCTCTTGCCTGCGCATGGGTATCGCGCTTGCCGGACAAGCGCATCGGCGAGCACGCCGTGAGCGCCGCGCCGGCGCCGTCCGTCCGCGCATCGTCCCCATCACCGGAGTTCTTCATGCAAGGCAAAGCCACCTTCCTCGGCCATCCGATCCATCAGATGCTGGTCGTGTTCCCGCTGGGACTGCTCGGCGCCTCCGTCGCCTTCGACTGGCTGTCGATGGCGATGTCCAGCGCGCAGTTCGCCGTCGTCGCGCATTACCTGATCGCCGCCGGATTGATCGGCGGCCTCGTCGCCGCGCCCTTCGGCCTGATCGACTGGATGTCCATTCCGAAGGGCTCGCGCGCGCAGCGACTGGGCCTGATGCACGCGGTGGGCAACGTCGTGGTGTTGTTGCTGTTCCTGGGCAGCTGGGTGCTGCGCGAGCCGGATCCCACCGCGGTGCCCTGGCAGGCCTATGCGCTGGCCTGGGGCGGCGCGCTGGTGTCGCTGATGACCGCCTGGATGGGCGGCGAGCTGGTCGACCGGCTCGGCATCGGCGTCAGCGAGGGCGCGAACGCCAATGCGCCGAGTTCCTTGTCCACGCGCCAGATGCCGGCCAGCGCCCGGACCCAGCCGATCAACCGGCCATGAAACCGGCCACGACCGACACAGCCAAGGAATGCCCATGCCGCAAGCCGATCAATTGAAGAAGCAGGACCGGCGCCTGGCCGGCGAGGCCAAGCAACCGCACGAGAAAGTGCCGACCTATCAGGAGCTGCTGGACAACGCGATCGAGGACACCTTCCCGGCGAGCGATCCGATCGCCGTCGGGGGCGCGACCAAGATCCTGGAGCCGCACACGACCCTGCGCGACGCCAAGGACTGGACCCTGAAACCCGGCAGCGAATCGGCGCCCGCCGATCACGCGGGTGGCGCCGACACGAGCGGGCCCGAGCTGTCCGCGCCCTGGGAGGGTTTCGTCGAGCGGCCGATGACGCTGCAGGCCACGGTCGAGGACGCGGCGCAGGTGCCGCGCGGTCCTTGCACGATCGAGCAGAGCGAGCATCGCGCCGTGCTGCGCTGGACCGAGGATGGCCAGGAGCGCTGCGGCTCGATGTCGATCGAGGACTACCGCGATCGCCTCGCCGACGGCACGCTGCGCCGCTGCGGCGAAGACCCCGCCACCGAAGGAGCGCCGACATGAACGCCCCCACGTCCCGGCAAAGCACGCCGACGCCGGTCACCAGTTCCGCGGATCCCGCCGACAAGCCGAAGACGGACGAAGCGAAGCGTCTGGGCGAGCAGGAACGCGATGCGGTCGAGAATGCGCGCGACGGCTACGGCGACACGCCGAGCGTCAATCCACCCGCGAGCTCGGACACCTTCGAGTCGCCCGCCCGAGGCGGCACCGAGCCGACGCACGTCCCGGCCACTGGCGCCGACAAGCGCTGAGCCGATGGCGCGCGCCGGTGCCCGCTCAGTTGCGGGTGCCGCGCTCGCCGCCGACCACCGCGTCGGAGGCCTTCTTCGGATCGAGCGCTCGCAGGATGCCGCCCGTGCGCGCGTCAAACATGCCGCGCGCGATGACGACACCGGGGCGCTTCTTGTCGTAGACCGCGACCTCGACGCTGTTGGGGTCCTGCCCCGGCGTGATCAGGAAGCCCCCAGGTTCCACCGCCGTCGGCGGCGAGCAGTTGAACGCTGGCGGCTGCTCGTCGCTCTTCTTGTCGGGATACCAGAGACCACACTGCCCTTGCGGCGGAATGCGGCCCCGCGGGATGCGCACGCGGCTGTGCGTGTGGAAGTAGGTGTTGTCGTCGCCGAGCACCACGCGGTCACCGTCGTGCGACTTGCCCGGCGGCGCCGTGTTGCCCTGCGCCAGCGCGCCGAGCGCGGCGCACCCGGCCAAGCCCAGGCCGGCGACGATCCCCCTCAGCGTGTGCCCCTTCGTCGAATCGCGCATGGCGTGCTCCCGCAGTGATGCGCCGGACCAGCAAGACGCGCTCCCGCGCGGCCGCTCATGAAGGCACCACGATCGAGATGTTGGCCCGCTCCGTGCCTGGCGTCGGCGACATGCCGGCCCAGAAGTCGGTGCTGCGCATCCAGGGCTGCAGGCCCATCGGGAAATCCTGGCTGGGGATCTCCGGCAGCTCGTCCGCCTTGAAGTCGCTGCCGTAGAGCGCCAGCGGACGGGCCTCGTCGGGATGCTGGATCTTCGGATGCAGCTTCTTCAGCGCGACGTTCCAGTTGTCGAGCAGGTCCTTGCGCGTGATCGGCCCGCCTGGCTTGTCTGCCGTCGGATGCAGCGCCCGCTGATGGACCGCGGTGACGGCCTGCCCCGCCGGCGTGGCCTTGAATGCGGTCCAGGCCTCGAAGGCCGGCGTGCCGAAGGTGACCACCGCCTCGATCTTCCCCGGCGCGAACGCCGCCTCCAGCCATTGGTGGCGATAGGCCTGGATGGCCGGATCGTTCAGGTGCGGCAGCGCCATGTCCTGGTTGTAGATGCCGTACAGGAAGGCGTTGATCATCAGGTAGCTCTTCGTGAAGCCCAGCTTCTCGACGAAGCCCTGCACACGCCGCCCCGCCTGTCCCGACAGGATGCGGCGCGTGACCGCCTCGGTCTGCGCCGGGTCCTGGCCGATGACCAGCAGCCGCGCACTCCCCGTCGCGCGCCCTCGATAGAAGATCGGCCCCCACAGCGAGCGGAAGCCATTCGCGCCCGGGTACACGGTGTCGTCGGGGTACTTCCGGCACAGCGTCCTGAACGCGCCCGTCGGGCCGGTGTCGAAGGGGTCGTTGCGCATCTCGGCCTCCATGGATCCCGGGATCCTCGAACGCGCGGCCGGCCGGCGTCATCCTCAAGGGAGAGGATGGCGCGGGCCCAAGCCCCTCGACGGCCCAGGTGTTCGCCATCGAAGATGCCCCCAACGATCCACGCCAGGCATGGGAGGCCCTGTGAGTCTGGTCATCTCGGGACGCATCGTCCCGCTCACGCAGGACACCGCCGTCGCCGCCACCGAGCGGGAGGCCTTCGCCGGCAAGGTCTGGATCGGCGACGACGGCCGCATCGAACGCATCACGCGCGGCAACGCGGCCGGACCGGCCGGCTTCGACCAGGCGCCGGCCATCGACGTGGGCAGCGACCTGGTGCTGCCCGGCTTCGTCGACCTGCACAGCCATCTGGCCTACGCGACGCTGCCGCTGTGGACCGAGCCGGGCCGCACGATCCCTTTCCTGCATCACGATGCGTGGCCGTCGGCGCGCACCTATGCGGCCGACATCACCTGGCCCGCGTATGCGTTCATCGAGGCCGCGCCGCAGGAGCTGCTCGCGTACGCCGAGGTGCGAGCGCTGGTCGGCGGCACGACCAGCATCCAGGGCTCGCCGCCGAAGAACCGGCCGCTGGATGGCTGGATGGTCCGCAACGTCGAGGACGACAGCTTCGGCGGCAGCGTCAAGTCCAATCAGGTGCTGTCGTCGACGCTGACGCTCAAGCCCGATGTGCTCGCGTCGCGCGCCGCGCAGATGAAGGCCGGCGCCTCCTTCATCTATCACTGTGCCGAAGGTCAGGTGAACTCGATCGTCGAGCGCGAGTACCAGAGCGCGCGCAAGTGCGGCTGCCTGCAACGCGGCTTCGTCGCCATCCACACCAACGCGGTGAACCCCGGCGACTACGGCGCCTGGACCGAGCCCGGCGCGATCGTCTGGTCGCCGTTCTCCAACCTCTGGCTGTATGGGAGCACGACGGACGTGCCCTCGGCGCTGGCCAGCGGCATCCCGGTGTGCGTCGGCTCGGACTGGGGGCCCTCGGGCACGCGCAACGTGCTGGGCGAACTCAAGGTCGCGGCGCTCGTGAGCCAGGCCAAGGGCTGGGGCCTCACGCCCTTCGACCTTCTGCGGATGATCACCTGCGTGCCGGGCGATGCGCTGCTGCGCGCCTGGGGCGTGCAGGCCGGGCGGCTGCAGCCGCAGGCGCTCGGCGATGTCGTGGTCATCGATGCCGCCAGCCAGGCCGACCCGTTCGCCACGGTGCTCGCGGCCACCGAGAAGGACGTGCGCTTCGTCGCCGTCGGCGGCCGGCCGCTGTACGGCGAGCCGGTGCTGATGAAGACGGCCAAGGCGAGCGCGCCTTCAGCCCTGCGGATCGCAGGCAGGAAGCGGACGCTGTCGATGGTGCGACTGGACGATCCTTCGCAGCCCTGGGACTTCGCCGAGGTGCTGGCCCGCATGGAGCAGGTGCGCGCCGCGCCGAAGCAGGAGATCGACGCCGCGAAGAAGGCCTTCGCGGCAAGCCGCGGCACGGGCGGCCCGCCGCGATTGCGGCTGGCGCTGGACATGCCGCTGGGCAAGGTGCCGATCGGCGGCCTGCCCAAGGACCTCGCGCAGGTCGTCGTGCCGCCGCTTCAGCCGCTCGAGCACGACGCGGCCTTCTTCGCCGCGATCCCGGGTCGCGGCTTCCATGGCGGCCTGCTGGACGGGCTGGCCGCGTTCTACGCATGAGGAGACCACGATGGCGGCAAAGCCGGCCCGCTCGGCCAAGGCCAGTCCCTCCACCGCGCTGCTGAAGGCGCAGGCCGGCACGCCGCTCGGCGGCCGGGCGATGCGCGCGGCGCTCAGCCGCGCGAAGACGGCGGTGCGATCTGACGAGACGCTCGATGCGGCCGACCGCGAGCTCGTCGTCGACGCGCTGCTGACCGCGCTGGGCGGCGCCTACTGCCACCTGCCGCAGAAGCGCGCCGGCTATGCCAACGATCCGGTGCAGGCGCTGCAGCTGCTGCGCCTGCAGGCTGCCGAGATGAGCGACGCGGAGTTCCACCTCGTGCTCACCGGCCTGGTGGTCGACCTGCGCGATGCCCACACGCTCTACGCCGGCCCGGCGGGACGTGGCGAGGCCGTCGCGCGGCTGCCCTTCCTGGTCGAGCAATACGGCTCCATCGACGCGCCGGCCTTCCTGGTGAGCAAGGTCGCGGCGTCGACGCTGATCCAGGACCCGCGCTTCAAGCCCGGCGTGCTGCTCGAGACCTGGAACGGCATGCGCTTCGAGCGCGCCGTTGCGCTGCACGCCGACCGCGAGACCGGTGGACGCCCCGACGCGCGGCTGGCGCGGGCGCTGGAGTCGCTGACCTTCCGCTCGCTGCGGTACGGGCCGCCGCCGGACGAGATGTGGGTGGACATCGGCTTTCGCGAGCGCGCGGGTCAGCCGGTGCGCGAGATCCGCATCCCGTGGCATGTCGTGCGTCCAGGCCGCGCGAAGTCCGGCGTGGCGCCCGGCGCGCACGCGGCCTTGCGGCTCGCCGTCAGTCCCGCCGCGGAGCATGTCCGGCGCGCCAAGAAGCTGATGTTCTCCGGCGCGCAATGGGAGGCCGAGGACCAGCGCCAGGCGGCGCGCGACGCCGGCTGGCTCGAGACACGCTTTCCCGATGCGCTCTCCGCGCGCCGCGTCGCGACGGGCACGCCGCTTGGCGAGATTGGCTACCTGCGCATCTGGACCTTCGACGTCGAGGATCATGACGCCTTCGTCAACGAGGTCGCGCAGCTCGTCGAGCAGCTGCCGGATGCGGGACTGATCATCGATGTGCGCGGCAATCCGGGCGGTCTGATCTGGGCCGCGGAGCGGCTGCTGCAGCTGTTCACGCCGGATCCGGTGTCGCCGACGCGCTTCAGCCTGGTCGCCACGCCGCTGACCCGCGCGATGGCGCGCAGCGCATTCAATCGCATGGAGCTGGAGCCGTGGATCAGTTCGCTGGAATCGGCCATCGCGACGGGCGAGGCCTATTCGCAAGCGCTGCCGATCACCGATCCAGCCTGGTGCAACGACGTCGGGCAGCGCTACGGCGGACCGGTGGTGTGCGTGGCCGACGCCAACACGTATTCCTCAGGCGATCTGTTCTGCGCCGGCTTCGTCGACAACGAGATCGGCGCGCTGGTGTGCGTCGGGCAGGCGACCGGCGCCGGCGGCGCCAATGTGTGGACCAGCCAGGACCTCACCGATGCGCTCGAAGGGACGGAGTTCGAGATCCCTCCGTTGCCCAAGGGCGTGAGCTTCACGATGGCGTTCCGCCGCGCGGTGCGCTGCGGCGATGCGGCCGGGGTGCCGATCGAGGACCTCGGCGTCGCGGGGATTCCGTATGCGATGACACGGCGCGATGTGCTGGAGGGGAACGCCGACCTGATCGCGTACTGCGCGGAGCTGCTCACCGGCGCGCCGCGCACGGCGCTGCGGGTGGCGCTGAGGACGGACGAAGTGAGCATCACGACGAAGGGCCTCGACGAGCTGGAGATCTACGTCGACGGACGGCCCGCGCAAGCGGCGCGTCCGATCGCCGATGGGACCGTGACCCTGCCCCGCCCTGCGAATGGAACGACGCTGGAGATCGCATGCCGCCAGGGAGGCAGGGTCGTTCAGAGGCGGCGGCTGCCATTGGCTTAGCGGCGACCACGCCCTCCCATCGCTCCCATCGTTTGGAACGGCGCATCTCAGCATTCGACCGATGGCCCCGCGGCGCTGCCCCCGATAGGCTGGGCAACCGTTCCATCGTCTGGAGTCGCTCGCATGAAGGTCAACCCGCCGAAGCTCCCGCGAGAGGATGACAGCCGACGGCAGGCCGTCGCAGGGGAAAGGCAGCCCAACTCATGCACCAGCGCGTGCACCGCGACCGCGCCGCCGTCAAGCTGGCAAGCGGCGATCGACCACTCGCCCCGCATGCTCGCGCAACGGCAAGTCATCGCCGCGCTCGGCGGGGGCCGCGCATCTGCCCAGACCCTTCGTCCTCCGGCGGTCGTGCAGCGGACGTCGATCGTCGTGGGATACAAGGAGAACGACGCCATGTTCTCCGCAGCATTGGATGCACTCCCGGCTCCAAATCCCATTCACACCTTCACGGAGAAAGGCGCTCCCGTGATCGACGCGGAGCCCATGACGGAGAGCCCCGAACCCGCCAGTTCAGACACTGAAAAGAAAACGTCCAGCCAGCCCTCCACGGAGACCGGAAGACTCAAGGCGAAGTACAAGACCCGACCGGCGGACACCTCAACGCTGCATCTGATTGCCCACGGAAGCCCTGGCAGCGTCGCCGATGTCGATCTGGACACTTTCCTCGCTTCATTGCAGAGCGAGGGACATTTCACCGACGAAACCAAGGCGGTCAATCTATATTCGTGCTACGCGATGATGCGGAAGCAGGGATTGCATAACAAGAGTGCCGCCTTGAAGGTGGCCGAATGGATTCAGTCCAACATCCCCATCGAGTCGGAACAGGCGGTCACCTTCCGCACTGGCTACACGACCAATTCGACAGGCCTTTTCTCGAGCGGCGCAGCCTCGTATCAACCGCTCGACCTCCGAGGAATCGTCGACGCCCATCCGCTTCAAACCTATCTTCACTACCGAACCAGACAGATCATCAAATCGCGTTTCGACAATTCGCAAGACAAGACCGCTTGTTGGTCAGGGGTCAAGGATGAATTGACTTTCGCCGCCGGGGATCTGGCGGAAGCGATCGTGGCGCTTCAGCCCGAGAGGGCCTGGGCGGCGCGCGGCGAGCGCTCGAAGGCGGAGGAGTTCAACATTACCGGCGCTGGCATCGACAAGGGATATCTCCTGTCGGCGGGATACACGATTGCCGACGTCACGAAAGACAACTTCGAGAGTTTCCCTCAGCGCTTCATTCAATTGAACAACTTCGCTGATGTCGGACAGTCGGTCATCGCGGCGATAGAGGCAGCGGCTCAAAAGCTGGTGACCGAATTCGCACCCAAGGCGCCATTGGCACAACCTGTCGCCACCGGGTTCAACATGAACATGGTCAGCCCCGGTTCCGGCACTTTCACGTGGACCGGCAGCACCGGTCAGCCCACGTTCGGCGGAATGCCACACCAATAAAGCAAAACCCCCGCAGGACTTACGTCTTGCGGGGGGTTTCTTCTATTCGGTGGGGTGGCTGATGGGACTCGAACCCACGACAACCAGAATCACAATCTGGGACTCTACCAACTGAGCTACAGCCACCGGCGAAGACATAGATTATGGCCGACTTTTTCCTCTGGAGGAAGCACTTTCTGCGGTTCTCTTGAAAATTCTTTCGAGAGCACCGCAGACCCGCGCGAATGCCGCCCAGAGGCCAGGCTGCGGCCTCAGTTGCCCGGCGCGGACGCGGCCGCCGCCGCCTTCAGCGCCGACGGCTTGATCGAGGCCTTGTACTCGGCCTTCAGCACGTTGTAGTAGCTCTGCATCTCGGCGGCGCTCCAGGCGCGCGCGTACTGCTCGGCGGCACGCTTGGCATCGATCAGCGCGGGATCGCGCGGCAGCAGCTTCTCGATCTTCACGACGAAGTAGTTGCCCTCGCCCGCATCCACGCCGACGTAGGCCGGCAGCTTCGACGCGTCCGCGCGCAACACGGCGTCCAGCGCCTTCTGCGGCAGCACACCGGGCTTGGCGCGCGACACGGTCACCACCTCGCCCAGGCCCTTGGCGTCGCCGCCCTTCTGCAGCTCGGCCAGGCGCGCTTCGCCCGCCTTCTTCGCAGCCTCGGCCGCGTGCTCCTGCACCCAGGCCGCCGTCACCGCCGGCTTGACCTCGGCCAGCGCCGGCACGCGCGCGGGCTTGTAGTCGACGACCCGCGCCGACACCAGCTGGTTGCCGCCGGCTTCGACGGCCGCGGTGTTGCGCTTGTTCTTCAGCGCGTCGTTGTCGAACACCGCCTCCAGCAGCTTGGCCGAGGCCAGCGGGCCGGTCGCGTCCGGCGCCGGCTTGCGGCGCACCGTCGCCTTCTGGATCGTCAGCTTGAACTTGTCGGCCGCCGGCTTCAGCGAATCGCTCTGTTCATAGACCGTGTTGCCGAAGTCCTCGGCCATCTCGCTGTAGCGCTTCTGCGCCAGCTGCTTGCGCAGCTCGGCCTCGATCTCGGCCTTCACCGTCTCGAACGGGCGCACCTGGCCGCCGCGCACGTCGGTCAGCATGATGATGTGATAGCCGAAATCGGACTGCACCACGTTGCTGATCTCGCCCTTCTTCAGCGCGTAGACGGCGTCCTCGAACGGCTTGACCATCGCGCCCTTGCCGAAGAAGTCCAGGTCGCCGCCATGCGCGGCCGAGCCCGGGTCCTGCGAGTTCTTCGTCGCGACCTCGGCGAAGCTCGCCGGGTTCTTGCGGACTTGCGCCAGCAGTTCCTCGGCCTTGGCCTTCGCCTTGGCCTTGTCGGCCGCCGACATGTCCGCGCCCGCCTTGATCAGGATGTGGCTCGCGCGGCGCTCCTCGTCCGTGGTGTAGCGGGCCTTGTTGTTGTCGTAGAACTTCTGCGCCTCGTCCGCCGGCACCGTCACGCCGGCCTGCAGCGCGGCGGCGTCCAGCACGACGTACTCGATGTCGGCGCTCTCGGGCAACTGGAACTTCGCCGCCACCTTCGGGTCCTTGTAGTAGGCCTCGAGCTCCGCATCCTTCGGCGCCAGCGTCGCGGCGAAGTCCTTCGCGGCGAACGGTTGGAACTGCACCTGGCGCTGCTGCAGCAGCGCATCGAAGGCCAGCGTGGCGCTCGCCTGCGTCGGCAGCGCGCTCTGCGCCAGGGGGCCCAGCACCGAGTTCATCTGCAACTCCTGCCGCAGGCGCTGCAGCAGGCCGTCCACCGTCAGGCCCTGCTGCGCGGCGATCTGCTTGGCCACTTCAGGGTTGCGCAGCGTCGCGAACTGCGGATCGTTGCGGATCAGGTCCAGCAACTGGTCGTCGCTGATGCTGCGATGCTCGTCGGCCACCACCGCGGCCAGCACGCGTTCGCGCAGCAGGTTTTCCAGCACGTCCTTGCGCACTTCCGGCGAGTCGAACACCTTCGGGTCCATCGTCGGCGCCTGCTGGCGCATGCGCTCGGTCTGCTGGCGCTGCGCCTGGTCCCACTCGGACTGCGTGATCTTGCGGCCATCGACGGTCGCCACCGCGGCGTTGCTGCCGTCCATGAAGCGGCTGTAGCCCTCCACGCCGAGCAGCACGAAGGACGGCAGGATCAGGATCAGCAGCAGGAACTGAAACAGCCGCGTGTGCTTGCGAACGAAATCAAACATCAACAACCTCGGGTCATTTCACATACGACAAAGGCGAACCGGGGTTCGCCTTTGGGCCGCGGCATTCTAGTCCACGGGAACCATGGACCTGCCTCGGATTTCTGGTGGGCGCTGACGGGCTCGAACCGCCGACAATCTCCGTGTAAGGGAGGTGCTCTACCAACTGAGCTAAGCGCCCGGCATCTGGGTCAGTTCACCGCGTCCTTCAGGGCCTTGCCCGGACGGAACTTGGGAACCTTGGCCGACTTGATCTTGATCGCCTCGTTCGTGCGCGGGTTGCGGCCGGTGCGCGCGGCGCGCTTCGTGACGCTGAAGGTGCCGAAGCCCACCAGCGACACCGTCCCGTTCTTCTTGAGCGTGGTCTTCACACCGCCGATCACGGCTTCCAGCGCACGCCCCGCGGCGGCCTTGGAAATGTCCGCCTGCTTGGCGATGTGCTCGATCAATTCGGACTTGTTCACGAAGGTACCCCCTCATTGGATTGCCAGGCCGCCGAACGGCGCGGGAAGCGGATTCTAGACGCATTGCCCAGGTGGCCCGACAAGGGGGAAGTCCCGATACAAAGGGGTGGCAAAGGCGCCGCCAGGCAGGCGCGTCAGCGCGCCTTGGCCCGGATCTCGGGCAACGCCTTCTGCAGGTAATAGACCATCGACCAGATGGTCAGCACCGCGGCCAGATAGATCAGCCAGGTGCCCCACAGCCGCGTGTTGATGAGGCCGAACAATCTGCCGTCGAACAGCAGGAAGGGGATGGCCACCATCTGCACCGTCGTCTTGAGCTTGCCCAGCATGTGCACCGCCACCGAGCGCGAGGCGCCGATCTGCGCCATCCACTCGCGCAGCGCGGAAATCGCGATCTCCCGCCCCACGATCACCAGCGCGACCAGCGCGTCCACGCGCTGCTGTTCCAGCAGCACCAGCAGCGCCGCGCAGACCAGGAACTTGTCCGCCACCGGATCGAGGAAGGCGCCGAAGGACGAGGTCTGGTTGAGCTTGCGCGCCAGGTAGCCATCCGCCCAGTCGGTCAGCGCGACCGTGATGAACAGGACCGTGGCCAGCAGGTTTTGATGGGCGGGCGCCATCTGCAGGTGGAACACCCCGACGATCAGCGGGATGGCCACGATGCGGGCCCAGGTCAGCAAGGTTGGCAGCGTCCAGAACATGGGCGGCATTGTGCCCAGGTTTCGGAGTGCCTGGCCCCTGGTATTCGCTTCATCGGCGCGCCGCGCCGCGGCGCCTTCAGTCGTCGAGCGTGCGCGGCTTGAAGCGGCGGTCGTCGTCGAAGAGGAAGACCTCGACGAACTTCCAGGGCTTGGGCAGCCGGCTGACATCGCCGAACGGCGCGGCGCGGCGCACCGCGGCGATGGCGACCTCGATGGTGTCCTCGGCCTGCGTGGGCTTGCGCAGCACGCGGATGTGCTTGATCGAGCCGTCCTGATTGAGCTCGACCTCCAGCACCGGGATCGCGAGCAGCTCCGGCGGGACCTCGCCCATGTAGGTGCCTTCCGGATTGGCCGCGACCATGCGCATCGCCGCCTGGCGGCGCAAGTCCTCATGCGTGGTGACCGCATGCGGGGCCGGCAGCGGCAGGCCGCGGCGCACCGCTGGCGGCGTGGGCACCGGCGCGGCCGGCGCGATCGGCGTGGCGGCCATCTCGCGCGCCGGCTCCTGCGGCGGCGGCGACGGCGCGCGCGAAGCCGGCGCGCCGCAGGCCGCCAGCGACAGGGCCAGCGCCAGCTTGCCGGTCCAGCGCGCAAAGCGCCTCAGTGAAGTTCGATCCATCGTGTCCATCGACGTTGCCGTCGCCGTTGCCATTGCCGTTGCCATTGCTTTCCCAACATCCGCGCGCCGTTCAATGCAGCGCGCGATAGATTTCCTCGGCCAGCTCGCGCGAGATGCCCTTGACCGAGCACAGCTCCTCAACGCTCGCACCGGCCACGCCGCGGACACCGCCGAAGCGCTGCAGCAGTTGCGCGCGCTTCTTCGGCCCGACGCCGGGCACGTCCTCGAGCCGCGAGCCGCCGGTGCGGATCGAGGCCCGCTTGGCCCGCATACCAGTGATGGCGAAGCGGTGCGCCTCGTCCCGGATCTGGGCGACGAGCATCAGCGCCGCCGAATCGCGGCCGAGGTACACCTTCTCGCGGCCGTCGGCGAACACCAGTTCCTCGAGCCCCACCTTGCGGCCTTCGCCCTTCTCCACGCCGACGATCAGGCTCAGGTCGACGCCGAGCTCCTCGAAGACCTCGCGCGCCATCAACACCTGCCCCTTGCCGCCGTCCACCAGCACCAGGTCGGGCATGCGGCCGGTGCCATTCTGGGCGGCCTCGGCCATCTTGCTGTAACGGCGTGTCAGCACCTGGCGCATCGCGGCGTAGTCGTCGCCGCCGGTGATACCCTCGATGTTGAAGCGGCGGTACTGGCTGCTCTGCATCTGATGGCCTTCGAAGACCACGCACGAGGCCTGCGTCGCCTCGCCGGCGGTGTGGCTGATGTCGAAGCACTCGATGCGGAACTTGTCGAGCTCGGTGACGCTGAGATCCAGCGCATCGACCAGCGCGCGCGTGCGCGCCTGCTGCGAGCCCTCTTCCGACAGCAGCCGCGCCAGCGCGAGCTCCGCGCCCTTCATGCACATCTCCTGCCAGATGCGGCGCTGGCCGCGCGGCTGCGCCTGCGTCGTGACGCGGTAGCCGGCCTGCGCGCTCAGCGCCTCGGCCAGCGCCGGGTCGACCGCGTCCGACAGCACCAGCAGCGACGGCACCGGCATCTCCAGATAGTGCTGCGCGATGAAGGCCTCCAGCACCTGGCGCTCGGGGCTGGGCGGCTGGGCGCTGGGCGCATCCCCCTCCCCGCTCGCCCCCTCGGCCGGCACGAGGTCTTCGTCGTCCAGCAACTGGACGGCGGTGGCGTCGTCGACATGCTTGGGGAAGTAGGCGCGGTCGCCCAGGTGGCGCCCGCCGCGCACCATCGCCAGGTTCACGCAGGCGCGCCCCCCTTGCAGCCTCACCGCGAGGATGTCGACGTCGCGATCGCGGCCGGTGGCGCTGTTCTCGTCGACCGCCTGCTGCTGCAGCACCTTCGACAAGGCGGTGATCTGGTTGCGGATGCCCGCTGCCTGCTCGTACTCGAAGCGCTCGGCGTGCGACATCATCTGCGCCTGCAGCGCGTCCATCACCTCCTGCGTCTCGCCGAGCAGGAAGCGCTCGGCGTTGCTGACGTTGCGGCGGTAGGCCTCGTTCTGCCCTTCGGGCACGCAGGGGCCGGTGCAGCGGTGGATCTGGTGCAGCAGGCAGGGCCGGCTGCGGTTGTTGAAGACGGTGTCCTCGCAGGTCCGCAGCTGGAAGACCTTCTGGATCAACTGGATGGATTCCTTCACCGCCCAGGCGCTGGGGAACGGACCGAAATAGCGATGGCGCTTGTCCACCGCGCCGCGGTAGTAGCTGATGCGCGGCCAGGCGTGGCCGGACAGGCGCAGGTAGGGATAGCTCTTGTCGTCGCGGAACAGGATGTTGAACCGCGGATTGAGCGCCTTGATCAGGTTGTTCTCGAGCAGCAGCGCCTCGGCTTCGGTGCGCACGACCGTGGTCTCCAGCCGCGCGATGCGCGCGACCATCATCCCGATCCGCGTGCCGCCGTGGTCCTTCTGAAAGTAGCTGGAGACGCGCCGCTTCAGGTTCTTCGCCTTGCCGACGTAGAGCACCTGGTCCTGCGCGTCGAAGTAGCGATAGACGCCGGGCAGTTGCGGCAGCGCGAGGACCTCGGCGAGCAGCCGGTCGCGGACCTCGCGCGCGGCGCGCTCCAGGTCGGCGACGCGGCGCGACTCGGCGGCCTCGATGACGGCGGACGGCGGGACCCCGGTGTCCGCGGGGGAGCCGGAGGGCTCGGAAGGATTCGGATCCGGCACTTCGCTGGCGCCGGCGGGGATCGTGCTCATGGGGCGCGATTGTGCCGCTTGATAATCGCGCGATGCCGATCTGGGACATCTTCTGCCGCGTCATCGACAACTACGGGGATCTCGGCGTCTGCCTGCGGCTGGCGCGCGATCTGGCCCGGCGCGGCGAGCAGGCGCGGCTCTGGTGCGACGACCTGTCGCCGCTCGCATGGATGCAGCCGCAGGCCGTCCAGGGCCTGAGCTGCCGGCCGTGGGACGAGAGCGTGGCGGCGGCACCGGGCAATGTCGTCGTCGAGACCTTCGGCTGCGAGCTGCCCGCGCCCTTCGTTGCCGCGATGGCCGCGCGGCCAGTGCGGCCGGCCTGGATCAACCTCGAATACCTCAGCGCCGAAAGCTACGTCGAGCGCAGCCATGGACTGAAGTCGCCGCAGTTCTCCGGACTGGGCGCGGGACTCGACAAATGGTTCTTCTATCCCGGCTTCAACGACCGCACCGGCGGCCTGATCCGGGAGCCCGGACTCCTCGACGCCGTCACCGCGCATCACACCGACGCCTGGCTCACGGCGCGCGGCTGGGGACGCCGCCCCGGCGAGCGGGTGCTGAGCCTGTTCGCGTATCCGCAGGCGCCGCTGGCGCCCTTGCTCGAGGCGCTCGGCCCGGGCTGGCTGCTGCTGCTCTGCCCCGGGGCTGCCCAGAACGCCGTGCCGGCCTTGCTGCGCGACGGGCAGCGCGCGCTCGCGCTCCCTCATCTGACGCAGGACGGCTACGACCAGTTGCTCTGGTCCTGCGACCTGAACCTCGTGCGCGGCGAGGACTCCTTCGTGCGCGCGCAATGGGCCGGCCAGCCGATGCTGTGGCAGATCTACTTCCAGGACGACGGCGCGCACGGGCCGAAGCTGGAGGCCTTCCTGGACGCCGCGCTGGCGGGCGCCGAGGGCCGATGGGCCGCGAACTGGCGCGCCTTGTCGCGCGCGTGGAACGGGCTGGGGCCGTGGACACCGGCCTGCGCGGAGGCCCTGCGCGAGCGGCCCGCCGCCGTCGCGCAGGCGCGCGCGTGGCGTGCCCAATTGGCGGCGCAAGTGGATTTGACCTCGCGGCTGCAGGCCTTTGCCCGGCGCGCGAGTGGCGCGTGACAGGCCTTTCGAGCTAGAATGCGCGGCTTTTCGCGTTCTGAACGCGCGGTTCCCCGAACCAGCGCCGAACGCCTCACACCGCCGGAACAGTTCGGATCTCCAAGCATCCAAG